>JAESFX010000056.1_pt1 | contig 200946 bp, 186 predicted proteins | sample 9269501 | NCBI WGS metagenome assembly JAESFX01 (sample SAMN14515570, study PRJNA621655) | algae metagenome | isolation source: Desmonostoc geniculatum HA4340-LM1 and co-occurring heterotrophs from cave... | place: USA: Maniniholo cave, Kauai, Hawaii | collected 2009-07-28 | reverse complement strand
GACTATGCTGTCGCTCGACGGACAGCCTCAGTCGTCGTGGCGCTCCCGTGAAGAACCTGGCCCATAGCGCATCCCTCGCTGCCGGCGAAAATAATGCACCATCAAATCCCGGGATCAAACATCTAGCGTCGCCGCGAAGTTTTTTTGAACGCTTCGATCACGCGCGCGTCCTGGGCCGGATGGTGCGGGCGCGCGCTGATATGGGAGAAGCCGATCTGCTTCAGCAGCTTGCCGATCGTGCGCTCATGATAGTCGACGCCGAAGCGCTCGCGGACGACCTTCTGCAGATCGATGCGCCGCCAGCGCACCACGCCATCGACGGTCCGGTCGGGGCCGGTCTCGACGATGCTCGCCAAGGCGGCGAGCTGATCGATCGAGAGCCGGGGCGGGTGTCCCTTCGAGCGGATATCCTTCAACCCGTCGGGGCCGCCTTCGTTGAACCGGTGGACCCAGTCGCGCAGCGTCTGGCGATCCATGCCGCCGATCCGCGCCGCCTGCTCCCGATCCATGCCCTCCAGCACAGCCGCCAGCGACAGAAGCCGGCGGCTCTGGTTGGCGTGCCTCGACCCCGCCGCAAGCCGACGCAGGTCAAGGGCCGAGTAGTCCGTTCGAAGCTTCACCGCAGCAGCCATGGCGCGAATCCTCCTCGCGCTATGGAATCAGCGAAACGAGCCGCCGAAAAGACCCCGTGAGTCAGCCTCGGTGGCCGTTGGTATAAGATGATGTAGGAGCGAGATTGCCTCCTTTCTTTGCCAAAGCGAATGGAGACTGGACTTTCCGACGGGATCAGCGGCCTTATGCGATGCGCCCACCGACGAGGAGGGTGTCGGCCAGAGTAGCATCAACGGCCATCTGCAATAGTGCGTCGAGATGGTCTCGGTACAGCATATCGAACTGGATGACGTTGTAGTCGAAGAAGCGGCTGTGGATGTCGGTGGCGCCGATCTGCCGCATCATCCAGACCAGCTCCTTCATTGTGTATTCGCGGTGGTGGCCGCCGAAGGGAATCGCCGAGCGGTACTGGTGCTCGATCGACTGATGCACGCTCTCCCCGGCCGCCATCGCCTTGCGGTTCCAGTAGCGGACATGGTTGGGCGTATCGAGCGCAAGGATGCCGCCCGGGCGGACATGGCTCGCCAGATTTTCGAGGAACAGCCGTGGCGTGTGTGGAATGTGCTCGACGACCGCCATCGAGATCACCGCGTCGAACTGGCCGAGGCGGGCGAGGTCGTCCAGTTCGGTTTCGACGGATGAATAGACAAGCTCGACGCCGGCCTCGCGCATGGCGTCGACATAGCCGTCGATCCCGCCATTGAAGGCGGTGTAGCGGTCGATCGCCGTCACCTCGTAGCCGAGGCGGCGCAGCGGCAGCGCGAAGGTGCCGAGATAGGAGCCGAGATCGAGGATGCGCCCTCGTGGCAGCCCCATCTCCTGCAGCATGTCGGCGAGATGGTACACGCGGATCGAGCTGGCGCGCAGATAGGTCCCGACATAGGCCGCGCTGCCATAGCCGGCCTCCTTGTCCATCCGCGTCGGATCATAAGTAGGCAGCAGGTCCAGCATATGCTTCAGCGACTGCAGCACCGCCTCGCCGATCGGCTCGGTCAGCACGGGCTCGATGTCGATCGGGACCGGCAGCGGGTCGCGGTTGGAGAGGGCCGCGATCAGCCCGACATCATGGTAGATTCGCCTGGCCACGGCGGCAAGCGCGGGCGTGCCCGGCTCCCGCAGCAAATCGGGCAGGATCGCCGCGAGATGACCGGTCGTGTCGATCCGGTACGTGAGAGCCGGTTCGGCGAGGTCAAACCGGGCCGAGGATACGCCGGGCAGCGCGCCGTTGCGGACAATCAGCGTGGCGGCCGCGCCGGCCTCGCAGCTCAGCCGCACCGTCTCGGATGCTCCAGCCTCGAGCCGCGTCTCCTTGCAGAGCTGGACGCCATCCGCGCCTTCGAGGAACAGGCCGATCTCTCCGGCTTCGACCGCCATGTCGATGACGACGACGAGGGCGACCGGCACCTGGCCTGCCAGCACTGCCGGCGGAACGATCGGGATGCGGCGCGCATAGGACCAGGGTTCGGGCGGCGTCTGCACGGTCTGCGTTAGATGCGGCATGGTGATGCGACTCCGGAGCGGTTGGGCGTCGGGGGCGTCGGCCGGGCCTGTCCGGCTCCAATCCCGCCAGAGAGGGATCATCGGCCTTCGCCGAGGTCACGGGAGGCGGGGACGCCGACGACGGTCGCGCCGGGAGGCACGTCCTTCACCACCACCGCGCCTGCGCCGACCGTGGCGCCGGCCCCGACGCGGCAGCGCTGCCTGATGATCGCGCCCGCGCCGATGAAGGTGCCGTCCTCGACCGTGACATTGCCGAGCAGGAGCGCCTGCGGAGCGATGGTGCAGAAGTCGCCGAGCGCGACGTCGTGATGCAGCGTCGCCCCGACATTGATCTTGCAGCCGATGCCGGTCCTGACGTTGGCCATGATCGTGACGTTGCGCTGGACGACCGCGGCCGGACCCAGCCGGCTCCGCTGCGAGACATAGGCGTGCGGCGAGACGAGAGAGGCGAAGGCGGCCGGGCCGAACTGCGCGTAGACGCGCGCCTTCACCTTGGGGAAATCGATCGACAGCACGACGCGCAGATCGGGGTCATTCCGCGCGAGGTCGGGAAAGACAGCGTCGGGACCGAGATGACGCAGCGTCTCGTCGCTGCCCTCCGCCGAGGGGGCGAGGAACCCGTGCAAGGCGTGCCCGGGCATGGATTCGACGAGATCGACGACGTCACGTTCGATGCCGATGAGGATGATGCGCATGGCGGGCTATCGCACGGCGTCGGGGCGACGGGAAGACGCGACGGATGATCCAAGGCGCGCGCTCATGCCGGGCTTCCTGCGGCGCGAAACAGCCGCCCGAAGAAGCCAGGCTTTGGGGCTTCGGCGCGCGTAACGAGTTCTACCCTCTCGATCAGGACCGCGCCGCCAGGCTCGCTGCTGTTGCGCACGAGAAGGGTGATGTCGCCGATGCCGCGAAAAATCCGGAAGTGCAGCAGATCGGGCGTGGCGGCCGGAGCGAAAACAGTCTCGTCATAGATCGACTGCCCGATCATCAGGCTCATCGCCGGACTGCCGGCCAGAACCCTGTATCCGACGCGAAGCCAGAGAACGCCTTCGGTGTCGGGGACATCGAGCGGCAGCTGCCAGGCATAGCTCCACGGCGAGGGGCCGCCTGCGATCTCCACGCCGTCCGAAACGCGCACCGTGCTGCCCCAGTCCGCGCCGACATAGCCGGAGCCGAGATCGAAGGCGACGATGGTGCGGGTCGGCTCTCGAATCGTTGGCGGGGAGGCCGGCTCGGGATAGGGCTGCAGTGGGTCGCGGGACCAGATCTCGAGCTCCAGCGACCGCGACAGCAGAGCGGCGAGGCGGGCGTCCGGCGGCCCCAGCAGCAGCGCCGCCCTGAGCATGTCGTAGACGGCAGGGGTTACGCCGCCGAGCGAAAGCATCATCTCGGCCGCCCAGCAATGGATGCCGCGGAGCGCGCGCGTCTCGGCTCCAAGCCGCGCGGCCGAGTCTTCGATGCGGGCGGCCAGAAAGCGGCGCAATGCGAAGCTCTTGTCCTTGGCGAACTGGACATGGGCTTCGGGCCGGAAGCTCATCGACGTCCGATCGCCGAGCGCCTCGGCGATCGTGTTCGTCATCACCACGAAACGGCCGGCGTCGAAACGTCCGCCGATCCTCAGCCAGAACTCGTAATCAGGGCAGGTCGTCAGCGTCTCGTCGAAACGGAAATCCACGCCGATCGCCGCGCGGTTGAACATGCAGGTCGACATCGGAGGAACGGTGACGCATTCCATGATCTGCCGGAAATCGAAGGCCTGCGGCTGGAAATGCTGGATGACGGCGCGGTCGCGATCGACGATGTCCATCGAGCCGTAGACGACGACGGCGTCGCCGATCTCCAGATGCCGGTCGAGCAGAACCTGCACGGCGTCGGGGGCGAGCACCTCGTCGGCCGCCACCGTCATCACATAGGGCTCCGTCGCGCGAGCGATAGCCCGGGCATAGGCCTGCGCCACGCCGCTGTCCCGCCGGCTGTCGACATCGATCGGAAAGCCGCAGTCGAGACCGCGCAGATACTCGACCGTGCCGTCGGTCGAGCCGCCGTCCTGGACGATGAGCCGAAGCTCCCGATAGGACTGCCGCATGATACCTTCGATGGCGAGCCGCAAGTGCGGAAGCGCATTGAAGGTCGACAGTACAAGCGCCACGCGGGGGGATGCGGTCATCGCTGAACGTCCGGCTGCGGGTTGGGAGTGCTGTCTAGTTGATCAGCAGGTCAAGTTGCCGGGCGATGCGCTCGTTGTTCCAGAGCGGAGCATCGCCGATCGCGCCGGCGCCCAGACCGATATAGCGGCCGATCCTGCCCCCCTGCTCGGGCGACAGCGCGCGCCAGCAATCGATCACGACCTTGTCGCGGGCAAGGCTCCAGTCGATGGCGGCGAGATCGGGCAGGGAATTGACGATGACGATGACGTCCGAGGAGGACAGGCAGGCAGCCGCGTCCTCGGAGAACGACACATCGGTCTTCAGTTCCGCTTTCGCCGCGCCCTGCGCCAGCGGATCCCAGGCGATGACGGAGCGCCGCTCGGCCACGAGCCAGCGCGCGAGGTCGACGCCATAGGCGCGCTCGATCACGTCGGTGCCGGGCTTGTAGGCCATGCCGACGATGCCGACCGTCGAGCCGGCGGGCGCGAGGCTCAGGACCTTGCCGAGGATGAAGAGGCCGTGCTCCTCGTTGAAGAGATCGACATTGCGCGGCATGCGGCTCGGCACGCCGATCATGTCCATGAAAACCGAGAGCGCCTCGTTGTCGCGTGGCCAGCACGGCCCGCCATAGGGCACCGCGCCCTTGAAGAACCGTTTGCCCATGCGGTGGGTCAACGCGCCGGTGATGCGGTCGACATTGGCGCCGGGGATTTCGGAGCAGACCGAGAGCAGCATGTTGGCGAAGGAGACGCGCATGGTCTCGTGCGTATTCGAGGCGAGCTTGGTGATCTCGGCCTCGACGGGGGCCATCCTCGCAATCGGCGTCCCGGCCGGCACCATGGCGCGGTGGGCCTCGAGCACGAGCGCGCCGCTGGCTTCGTCGCTTTCGCCGATCAGGAGATAATCGGGCTGCTCGATGCCGCGCGTGATCTCGCCCAGCGCGATGAAGGAAGGGTTGTAGCAGAAGCCCAGCCCCGCGCCGATCCTGCGGCCGGACGCGGCTTCCAGCGTCGGGATGATCGCATGGTCGCTGGAGCCGGGCAGCACGGTGCTGACCAGGGCCACGACATGGTCGCCTGACTTGGCCTTCAGTGCCTCGCCGATCTGGCGGCAGGCATTGAGCACGTACTGGATCGAGAAGCCGCCAAGCGTGTTGCTCGGCGTCGGAACGATCAGGAAGGAAAGGTCCGAGCCGCGCACCGCGTCCTCGACCGAGAGCGTCGCCGAAAGCGTCTTGCCGGCGGTCGCGTCGAGACGCTCCTGCACGCCGGGCTCGCCCGTTTTCAGGCTGCCGTCGTTGAGCGCGTTGACGAGCCGCTCGCTGATGTCGATGCCGATGACGTCATGGCCGGCCGCCGCCAGGCACGAGGCCAGCGTCAGGCCGACTTTGCCGAGGCCGAAAACCGAAATCTTCATAAACGCATCGTCCCTCAAACTGCCGGCGCAATCCCCGTTCGCAGGCGCGCGGCGCCTGGCAGAGGTCGCTCCGTTCCCCCGAAGCCTCGGCCCTACGCGGCCCCGCCGTCCCGAGCCAGCAGCGCAGGGCTGTCGGGCAGGGCCGAGTGGCCACGCCAGAACGGATCGCGGAACAGCCCGTTCGTTACGGCGGCGGCCGTCTCCAGGAACGCGTCCTCGATGGTGTAGGCGGGCCGGAAGCCCAGCGCGTCGAAGATGCGGTCGGCGCTGACGCGATAGTCGCGCAGATCGGGCAATTTCGAGGTCACGTCGACCTTCGTCCGGGGATAGTGCTTCAGCACCATGTCGACCAGACCGGATTTCTGGGTGTTCTCGCCGACGACATTGTAGACGCGCCCGCCGACGAGCTGCGTCGGCGCTTCGAGCACCACCCTGAGCGCACGCGCCGCGTCGCGGACATGCAGGAACGGCCGCCAGGCCTCGGGCGAAAAGATGTCGATGGGATGATCGAGCGCGGCGCTGCGGGCCATCTCGCTGACCAGCAGGTCGAAGCGCATGCGCGGCGACAGCCCACAGATCGTGCCGAAGCGCAGCACGGTCGCGACCATCGCGCCGGCCTGGCTGAGCGTGAGCTGTTCGCCCTCGACCTTGGACGAGGCATAGGTCGAGAGCGGCTTGAGCGGCGCATCCTCGTCGGTGAGGACGTTGGGCTCGCTGACGCCGTAATTGCTGCAGGTGCTGACATAGATGAAGTGCTTGACGCCGACCGCCTTGGCCGTCTCGAAGACGGTCTGCGTGCCTTGCGAGTTGATCTCGCGCGACATCGCGTCGTCGACCGCGCAGGCCGGCTCCCCGACGATCGCCGCCAGATGCACCACGGCCTCGACGCCCTCCATCGCGGCGCGGACATCCTCCTGATTCCGCACGTCGCCGCGCAGGAGCCTGACGCGGTTCAGCGCATGCAGGGAGAGCAGGCCCTCGCCGCCATAGATCAGCTTGTCGAGGACGGTTACGTCCCAGCCGGCGGCGGCGAAATCGGCGCACACGACGGATCCGATATAGCCGGCTCCGCCCGTAATCAGGACTTTCACGTGATGCGCCTTTTCAGTGCCCGGAGAGCGGGATCAATGCGACGCCCGACGCCATCACGGCGTCGGCGATGCGGTGCGCCTGATCGGTGGACAGCCCGACGCCGAAGGGCAGGTAGACGGCCTTCTCGCTCCACCACGCGCTCTGCGGGCACGCGTCGCCGGCGAGTTCGGCATAGGCGGGATGCTCCGACAGCGCCTTGTATTGCTGCTGCGCGCCGATCCGGGCGTCCTTGAGGAAGGCGACGAGATGGGCCGGCTCGTCTGAAAAGACGATGTTGTGCAGAGGCGCCTCCGTTCCGGGCACGCCGTAGAGCCGGTCGCCGAACGCGCGCCGCAGCACGGCATGGCTGTCACGCCGCCGCCTCTGGCGCAGCTCGACATCGGCCAGCATGGCCAGCCCCAGCGAGGCCTGAACGTCGTTGAAGCGCAGGTTCGAGCCGATGGTGCGGTTGATGCCGGTGCGACGCCACTCGAGGTCGCCCTGGTCGATATAGGCGCCGGCCCGGTCGAACACCGCAGGGTCTTCCGCCGTCAGCGCGCCGCCCTGGCCCGTGGTCAGGACCTTGGGCACGCTGAAGGACAGGCAGCCGACATGGCCGAAGCCGCCCGCCGCGACCCCGTCATGCCGGTGGCCGAAGGCGCAGGCCGCATCCTCGATCATCGCGAGTCTGCGCTCGTCGCACCAGTGACGAACCTCGCGGACGTTTTCACCGGTGTAGCCCGAGAAGTTGACGAAACAGACCGCCGTCGTGTCGGGGGTGACGCGCGCTTCGAGCGTCGAGACCGAGACGCAGCCGGTCATGCGGTCGATATCGGCGAGCCTCGGCTTCACTCCGGCGTCGGCGAGGCCGTTGATGGTCGAGATCACGCCGTAGCCGGGCACCAGGATTTCGCTGCCCGGGCGCAGGCCAAGCGCCTTCACCGCGATGCTGAGCGCGACCGTTCCGCTGACGGTGGCCAGCATTCCGGGGACGCCGAGATGGTCGGCGAGGCCCTTGCAAAATTTCTGGGTGGCGTGGCCGGGGCCGAGGAACCCGGTGGCGACCTGCGCGCCGACTTTGTCGCCATAGTCCGGCTTGACGTAAGGGTCGAGGAACGGAACCGGGGCATCGGCGCCATCGGTATTGTTCACAGCGATCTTCAATTCCGCAGACATGCGCGCGCCTTGCTGGTCATGCGAGGTTTGCGATGTGCAAAACATAGATCGCACAGTAGCTTCCCCGGAAATGCCCGGTTGCCATAGCGCAGTTCAACCGGGCGATCAACGCCGCACGACCCGTATCCGTCCGCCGTCTCCAGCGGAGGCGGGCAGCTTTTTTCAACCGTCCCGCAGGCCCCGCCAGACGGTCCGCGCGGCATTGAGCAGCAGCGGCGGCGTGAGGGCGACCAGCGCCTTCTTGTGCAGTGGGAGGGGTAGGAGCGGGTTCGCTGCGGGGGGCTCGGCTTCCGGAGCAACGACTGGCGGCGCTGCGACGACCAACGGCTCGACGCGGGGCTCGATCCTGACGGCGGTCACGTCGAACGAAGCGACGCCGGACGACAACAGACGAGCCTCGATCCGGTTGTCGCCCCCGGCGATGTCGCCGATCTCGAAATCCAGCGAGGCGACGCCGTCCGACAGATGCCGGCCCAGCACCTGCGCGCAAGCCAGCACGCGCCCGGCATCGGCGACGTCGATCTCGCCGAGCGCCATGTCGCCGTCGATCGAGGAGGCGTCGGCCGTCCGCAGGCAGACCTGCATCCGGTAGAGTCCGCTCGCGACTGACCAGTAGGGTCCCGACAGGACATAGCCCGCCAGGGTCCTGCGAGCCGCGACCCCGTCGCCGGCCTGGCGACCGGCGGCATCGACCGTCAGCCAGGGCAGCCAGTCGGTAAAGGGCGCTCCCGAGCCTGCCGCGATCATCCGGACGACATCGTGGCGGCTGTAGCTGATGGCGTCGCAGGGCCGGACCATCGCGATCGCCTCGGCCGCCGGTTCGCGGCGGTTCTGCGGGAGCAGGATCGTCGGATCGGCCCGGAATGCCGCCATATAGTCCCGATACGACAGGCTTTCGCCGTTGAGAGGCGGGGTCAGGACATCGAGCATGCGATCGACGTTGATCAGACCCGCCAGCACGTCGCGGCCCGCATTCAGCAACTCGGCCGCCATGTCGGGCAACCGGAACATCTCATGGAGCGCCAGCAGCTTCAGAAGCTTGCGCGGACCCAGCGGAGCGCCCCAGATCGTGGCGTCGTGCCCTGAGGCTGCGTCGCGGAGATAGATCGCGTCGCCCTGGATAGGCTGGCCGCCATGGGTCTGGGCCAGCACGTCGTAGATGAACGGCGCGGGCAGATCCTGTCGCGAATAGGTCCGATGCGTCGCCCCGACCAGCGAATAGCCCATGCGCCGCATATGGCGGTCGATGTTGTGGAAGGTGTTGTCGGTTTCCAGATGCGAGCCGGTCCAGTTCACCTCGATCGCGAATCCCAGGATCTGGTGCGAGCGGGTGATGCTCTCGGCCGAGAGCACGACGTCGAGATCGGTCCCGTCGACGTCGATCTTGATGAAATCGACCGTGGCGAGGTTACGCTCGCGCACGAAGGCGTCGAGCGGGACGATGTCGTCCAGCGACACCCAGTCCTCCAGGATCGGCTGGCTCTGCATCGCCGCCCTCGCGCCGCGCCTGACCGCATCGGCGGTGCTGAGACGCTCCCAGGGATTGAAGTGGAGCTTCAGGGCCTCGTCCTCGCTCTCCCGCCGCAGCAGGAACGGGTGGCCTTTCGGCAGGCCGACGAAGGCCGCGACATACTCGACCCCCGGCCTCGTCTCGGCCTCCTGCAGCCGCCGGCATTCCGAGCGCTGCGGATCGAAGCCGAAGGCGACGAGATCATCGCCGAAGATGCGCCAGACGCCGTCGATCCCGCCGCTGCAGCCGGCATCGAGAAGCACGAATGGTTCCCTGGCGAGCAATCCCGCTTCCAGGATCAGCGGCAGGGCTTTGACCTGATCGGTGCTACCCTCCATGTCGGACGTCCCTTTGATTCGCAGGCGCACGCAGCGTGGCCATGATCTCGCTTCGAAGCCTGTGCGGGCAGCTCAGAACCGATAGAATACGTGCCAGCGCGGGGGCGCCTTCGTGCTGATCGTCTATCCACTGGCGATGTTTGCAGTCAATCCGGTTATCCCGGTCGGGAGCGCGGCCTGCGATGCCTGGGCCTAGGCCGTGTGGACAAACCGGATCCAGCATCGGATTGTTGCGAGCTGCACGAACCCGAGGAAGCTGGACGCGAGCTTGTCGTAGCGGGTCGCCACGCGGCGTGAGTGCTTGATCTTGTTGAAGAAGCGCTCGATGCGATTGCGCATGGCGTAGGCCGCCTTGTCGATCGTCCGCTGCACCCTTCGGTTCGACTTGGTCGGGATCACCGGGTCGATGCCGCGCCGTTCGCGATCGGATCTGATGGCGTCGCTGTCATAGCCCTTGTCGCCGAGCATCGCCTCTGGCAGTGGCGCGTCCTCCGCCATCAGATCGTCGTAGGCCGTCATGTCGGACGCTTGGCCAGGCGTCACGTGGAAGCCGACCGCCAGCCCTTCCGCATTCGCTCTGGTATGAACCTTGGTCGTGAGCCCACCGCGCGAACGGCCAATACAGTTTCTTTGAATCCCCCCCTTCCGCCGGCGCCGTGCTGATGCACCCGGACAATGGTGGAATCGATCATTTGCAGCGTGTTGTCAGAGGCTTCGCTGTCAGATAGCGCCGCCAGTATCACGTCCCAGACGCCGGTCTCGGTCCAGCGTCGATACTGCCGGTGGACCGAGTTCCAGTTGCCGAACTCGGGCGGCAAGTCAGGCCACGGCACACCCGTGCGCGTCACATACAGCACGCCATCGAGCACCCGCCGATGGTCCAGCGGCCGCCGCCCGCCCTGCGTCCGGTTCTCAATCAGGAAAGGCGCGAAGAACGCCCATTCCGCGTCGCTCATCAACCCGCGAAGCACCGCTGCCCTCCCCAAAAAGCAGCGTTGAATCAGACATTAGCTGATTTGGGTATCCCGTTTGTCCACACGACCTAGTTTCGAATCTTCATTTCACGCTACAAACGCTTCTGATCGTTCCAGTCCAATCTCCATCCTGCGCATGCGATGCAAGCATCCCGGGGGCTGAGCGGGCGGCGTATTGCGCAAGCCATCGACGGCCACGCCGTTGGGTCAAGTGTGTAGTCGGATGATCCTTTTCCGGCATTGACAGCAGGATCAATCGTCAGCATTCCAAGCCGCCGCCAATCTTCGTTTCGGGTCGGGCTCGATCGCACGGCCCGAGACGTTCCCGCCTCAAGAGACCTCCGCCATGACGCAGACCGCTCCGATCATTCCCGTCATCGTCTGCGGCGGCGCCGGCTCGCGTCTCTGGCCGGCCTCGCGCGAATCCTTTCCCAAGCAGTTCATCGCGCTGCTCGGCGAGCAGTCGATGTTCCAGAAGACGCTGTCGCGGATCACGGGCGAGCATTTCGCGGCCCCGGTGATCGTGACTCATGAGGATTTCCGCTTCCTGGTGCAGAGCCAGTTGCTGGCGATGGGCGTGAAGGGCGACATCCTGCTCGAGCCGATGCGGCGCGATTCCGGCCCGGCCATCGCGGCGGCGGCGGCCTTCGTCGAGTCCCGCAGCCCGGGCGCGACGATGATGGTGCTTCCCTCCGACCATCTCGTAATGGACACACAGAGCTTCCAGCAGGCGGTGCTGCGCGGAGCCGGCGCGGCGGCCGAGGGGCGGATCGTCACCTTCGGCATGATTCCCGACCAGCCGGCGACCGGCTTCGGCTACATCCATCCCGGCCCGGCGCTGCATGAGGGCGTTCACGGCGTCGAGCGTTTCGTCGAGAAGCCCGATGCCGAGACCGCCGCCCGCTACATCCGCGACGGCTATCTCTGGAACAGCGGCATGTTCCTGTTCCGCGCCGATGCGTTCCTGGCCGAACTCGGCGGCTTCGAGCCGACCATGGTCGAGGCCGCACGGGCCGCGATCGCGCAGGCGGACGGCGACATCGGCTTCGTGCGGCTGAACGGCGAGGCCTTCTCGCTGGCGCCGAAGAAGTCGATCGACTACGCGCTGATGGAGAAGACCAAGCTCGCCGCCGTGGTGCCGGCCTCCTTCGGCTGGTCGGATGTCGGCAACTGGTCGAGCGTCTGGGAGGCCTCGCCGCAGGACGAGCAGGGGAACGCCAGAAGCGGCGAGGTCGAGCTGCTCGATTCGAAGAACTGCTACGTCCAGACCAACGGCCCCTTGACCGTGCTGGTCGGCATGGAGGACGCCGTCGTCATCGTCGAGGACGATGCGGTCATGGTCGCCCATCGCGACAAGGCCGAGCAGGTCAAGAAGGCGTTCGAGGCGCTGAAGGCGCGCAACCACCGCAGCGTCGTCTCCTCGCTGCGGGTCTACCGGCCCTGGGGCTATTACCAGACGCTGGATCTGGGCACCCGTTTCCAGGTCAAGCGCATCCTCGTCGATCCCGGCCAGAAGCTCTCGCTGCAGAGCCATCACCACCGCGCCGAACACTGGGTCGTTGTGCAGGGCACGGCGCTCGTCACGCGCGACAAGGACGAGATCATGCTGCGCGAGAACGAGTCGATCTACCTGCCGCTCGGCTGCGTGCACCGCCTCGTCAATCCCGGCAAGATCCCGCTCGAAATCATCGAGGTGCAGTCGGGCTCCTATCTCGGCGAGGACGACATCGTCCGCTACGAGGACATCTACGCCCGGGTCTGAGCGAGCGGCGTCGGCCGCTCACACCGCATCCGCGAGCGCCGCGGCGAGCGCCTCCCGCGTCAGATCGGCCATAGGCGTCCGCGCCTTGTAGGCCTTGGTCTTCTGGCCCGGATTCATCACCAGGATTACCGTCTCGGCACCGGGGCAGGCGGGGTCAGCGCAGAGGATTTCGTTGACCGCGATGGCGGCTGCTTCCGGCAGGCCCAGCAGGTCGCGGACGTCCGCCTTGATGCGCGCGGCGTCGCCGGCGTCCCTCGCCCTGTCGGCGGCGCCCTTGCCGAAGAAGCCCAAGCGCATGGCCGCTCAGCCCGTCGGCAGCGTCAGCACGCCGGCCATGCCGTCTTCCGTGCCGAAGGCGAGCCGCTTGCCGGGCTTGTCCCAGGCGAAGGCGGTGACGCCGCTGCCCTTGAGTGCCGGCCGCACCAGCAATTCCGAGGCGTCGGTCAGGCGGATCATCAGGATGCAGCCGTCATTGTAGCCCACGGCGAGCACCAGCGCGCGCGGATGGAAGGCGACGCGGCTGACCTTGGCGTGGCGCGCGCCGCATTCGCGCGGGGCCTTGCCCTGGGGCCCATCGCCCTGGAACGGCCAGATGATCGCGGCGTCCGCGCCGCTGGAGGCAAGCCACAAGCCGTCATGCGACCAGGACAGCGAGCGCGGCTTGGCCGGGTATCCGGTCATCCGCATATGGCTCGGCTTTTCGCCGAGCCGCCAGCCATGCAGCGCGTTCTCCTGCATGCCTGAGACGACGAAGCGGCCGTCGGGCGACCAGGTCACGTCGAGATGCGAGCCTTTCCATTCCAGGAATTCCGGCTTCGCCTCGGTGTTGGGATACCACAGCGAGACGCCGTTCATCTGGGCGATGGCCAGACGATAGCCCTTCGGGGCGAAGACCAGCCCCTGCGGCGTCGAGGCGACGTCGAGCGACTTGACCCTGCCCTTGTCATCGCGGGCATGGACGCTGCGGCCGCTGTTCCAGGCGAGGCTGCCGGAGGCCGAGAGCGTGACGCTGTCGATCCAGCGCCGCTTCTCGTCGCGGGCCAGTTCGGTCGCCGGGCCGTCGGCTGTCAGCGCGACGACGCGGCCGTCGTCGCCGCCCGTGATCAGACGCTCGCCGTTCGAGCAGGCGCTGAGCACGCCGCCGGCATGGGCCTCGATCGTCTCGGTCTCACCCTCGCGCCAGCGCAGGACGCGCCCGTCGGAGAGGGCGAACGCCAGCGTGCTCTTTAGCCAATAGGCCGCGACGACATGCTCGCCGACCTCGACGGGAACGACATGCTCGCGCAGCGAGACGGGTTTGGCGATTGAGTCCATGCGTGTGGCTTTAGAACGTTTTCGGCGTGGCTTGAACCGTCATTGCGAGCGTAGCGAAGCAACCCAGGGGACACAGGGCACGCGGCTCCGGATTGCTTCGTCGCTGCGCCTCGCAACGACGGAGCGCGCGCTTTGGCTTGAAGAAATTCACGCAGCGCAGGCCAAGAATCCCTTGCGGAGTTCGGCCTCGTCGAGATCGCGGCCGATGAAGACGAGGCGGGAGTTGCGCGTCTCGCCGGTCTTCCAGTCGCGTTGCAGGTCGCCGTCGAGGATCATGTGGACGCCCTGGAAGACGAAGCGGCGCGGCTCGTCCTTGAAGGCGAGGATGCCCTTCGAACGCAGGATGTTGAGACCCTGCGCCTGGCTGATGTCGTTGATCCAGGGCATGAATTTTTCGGGATCGACATCGCCGGGAATGGTGAGGGAGAGCGAGCGCACCTCGTCGGAGTGGTGGTGGTGATGCCCCGCCTCGAGGAAATCCGGCTCGATGTCGAGGATGCGGTCGAGATCGAAGGCGTTGCGATCGAGCAACTGGTCGATCGGGAGATCGCAGCGCTGCGTCTTGTGGAGCTTGGCGTAGGGGTTGATCGCGCGGATCGCGGCCTCCACCCCGGCCAGTTCCTCGGGCGTCACGAGATCGGTCTTGTTGAGGATGATAACGTCCGCGAAGGCGATCTGGTTCTTCGCCTCCGGCGCGTCCTTCAGCCGCTCGCGCAGCCATTTCGCGTCGGTGACGGTGACGACCGCGTCGAGCTTGGTCGCGTCGCCGACATCCTGATCGACGAAGAAGGTCTGCGCGACGGGGGCGGGGTCGGCGAGGCCCGTCGTCTCGACGATGATCGCGTCGAACTTGCCCTTGCGCTTCATCAGCCCGTCGAGGATGCGGATCAGGTCGCCGCGCACGGTGCAGCAGATGCAGCCATTGTTCATCTCGAAGACTTCTTCATCCGCGCCGACCACGAGGTCGCCGTCGATGCCGGTCTCGCCGAACTCGTTGACGATCACGGCGAATTTCTTGCCGTGATCCTCGGTCAGGATGCGGTTGAGGAGCGTGGTCTTGCCGGCGCCCAGATAGCCTGTGAGCACCGTGACGGGGATTTTTTCGGACATGGATCTGACCTGATGGCTGTCTGGCGCGGGCGGGCCGGCGCTCAGGCCGGGCCGGCGCCGAGCGCCTTCTCGATCTGGCTTATATTGTGCTTCATCATCGCGATGTAAGTCCCGGCCGGGCCGCTCGCGCCCGAGAGCGCATCCGAATAGAGTTTGCCGCCGATCTTGGCTCCGGTTTCGCGCGCGATCTGCTCGGCGAGGCGCGGATTGGTGACGTTCTCAAGGAAAACGGCCTGAATCTTCTGCGTCTTGACCTGCCGGATGATGCGGGCGACGTCCTTGGCCGAGGCCTCGGCCTCGGTCGAGACGCCCTGGGGCGAGACGAAATCGAGCCCATAGGCCTTTTCGAAATAGGCGAAGGCGTCATGCGAGGTGATCGCCTTGCGCCGGTCGGCCGGAATGCGCTGGATCGCGGCGCGGACCTCCGCGTCGAGCGCCGTCAGCTCCGTCAGATAGGCGTCGGCATTGCCCTCATATGTCGCCTTGCCGGCGGGGTCGGCCGCGACCAGCGCGTCGCGGATCGCGGCGACGTAGACCCTGGCGTTGCCGACATCCTGCCAGGCATGCGGATCGGCCCCGCCGCGCCCGTGATTATGGCCATGGCCATGGCTGTGCCCGCCGGCCTCCTTCAGCGGAGTCACCTTCGCCGCCGCCTCGATCACGGGCGCCTTGGCGGCAGAGGATTTCACCAGCCGGGTCATCCAGCCCTCGAAATTCAGGCCGTTGACGACGACGAGTTTCGCCGAAGCCATCGCCTTGGCGTCGGCAGCCGTCGGAGAATAGACATGCGCGTCGCCATCGGCGCCGACGAGCGTCGTCAGGGCGACGCGCGCCCCGCCGACGCGCTGGACGAAATCGCCAAGGATCGAGAAGCTGGCGACGACCGGAAGCTTCTCTTGGGCGAGGGCCGCCGGCACGGGCAGCATCAGCGCGGCGACGCCCGCGAGCAGGTCACGACGATTCAACATGGCGGCTCTCCGGCGAACAATGAAACACTATAACATCACTAGCGCTGGAGGTGGGCGGCAGGCAAGAGGCGGCGCGCAAGTCCGCCCTGCGAGCCGAGCAGGAGCGAGCCGAGATAGAACGCGCCGGCGGCCAGGATGATCGCCGGCCCGGCCGGAAGATTGCTGCCGGCGGAATAGGACACGACCAGGCCCGCATAGCCGGAAATCATGCCGAACCCCGTCGCGAGCAGGATGAGTCGTGTGATGTCGGCGGTCCAGAAGCGCGCGGCGGCGGCGGGCAGCATCATCAGCCCGACCGCGAGCAGCGTGCCGAGCGCATGGAAGCCGGCGACGAGATTGAGCACCACCAGCGCCAGAAAGGTCAGATGCACGACGCCGCCGGAGCGGCTGACCGAGCGCAAAAATCCCGGATCGACGCATTCCACCACGAGCGGACGATAGAGCGCGGCCAGCGTCAGCAGGCTCATGCTGGCCACGCTCGCGAGCAGCACGAGCACGTCGTCGTCGAGGGCCAGCACATTGCCGAACAGGACATGGAACAGATCGACCGCCGAGCCGCGCAGCGAGACGATGGTGACGCCGAGCGCCAGCGAGATCAGGTAGAAGGCCGCCAGCGAGGCGTCTTCCTTCATCACGGTGAGGCGCGCCACCGCGCCGGCCGCCAGCGCCACCGCGAAGCCCGCCGCCAGCCCGCCCAGCGTCATCGCCGGCAGCGAAAAGCCGGCGACGAGATAGCCGATCGCCGCGCCCGGCAGGATGGCGTGGGCCATGGCGTCGCCGGTCAGGCTCATCCGGCGCAGCATCAGGAAGACGCCGATCGGCGCGCCCGAGACCGACAGGGCGACGATGCCGACCAGAGCCCGGCGCATGAAGTCGAATTCGGCGAAGGGGCCGATGAGGAGGTCGTAGAGCATCGGCCAACCCGTCATTGCGAGCGCAGCGAAGCAATCCAGCGGGCGGCGCGAGAGGCTGGATTGCTTCGCTGCGCTCGCAATGACGGCGAGCGTGTCACGCCGCGTCGCGCTCGCATACCGGCGCGTGGCTGTCGAAGGCCTCGACCATGCGGCGCGCCCTGAGCAGGTTCTCCGGCGTCAGCACCTGCGCCGTCTCGCCCCAGGCGACGGTCTCGCGCGCCAGCAGCAGCGTCCGCGGGAAGGCGCGGCGCACCGTCTCGATGTCGTGCAGAACGGCGACGACCGTGCGCGCCTCGCCATGCCAGCGCTGCACCAGCGCCAGCAGGTCGGCGGTTGTGCGGGCGTCGATGGCGGTGAAGGGTTCGTCGAGCAGGATGATGTCGGCGTCCTGCAGCAACAGGCGGGCGAACAGCGCACGCTGCATCTGGCCGCCCGACAAGGCGCCGATCGGCCGACGCTCGAAGCCGGTCAACCCGACAGCGGCGATCGCGGCCTCGACCTTGGCCTTCGCGCCGAGCCCGATGCGCCCAAAGATGCCGGCGGAGCCCCACAGCCCCATGGCGACGAGATCGTAGACATGGATCGGAAAGGAGCGGTCGAGATCGGCCGATTGCGGCAGATAGGCCAGTCGCTTGCCCTTCGACAGCGTCACCCCTCCGTCGAGCGGCGAGAGCGAGCCGGCGATGCCCTTGAGCAGCGTCGATTTGCCCGCGCCGTTGGGGCCGACGATCGCGGTCAGGCTGCCCTGCGCGATCTCGCCCGACAGGTGATGCACCGCCGGGTGGCGGTCGTAGCCCAGCGTGAGATTGGCGAGGCGGATGGCGGGCACGGCGACTCTCTTCACAGGATTACGGCAAGCGTCGCCGCCCAGACCAGGGCGATCACGACGAACGCGATGCCGAGCCGCTGCCCGGCCGACAGCCGCAGCAGCGACCAGCCGGGATTTTCCGAGACGGCGCGATGGGCATGGGCGTGCGGATGGCTCATACAGAATGATATAATGTTACGTGATGGCTGAGGCAAGCCGCAGCGTGAAACCATCCACGGTGTCGAACGCCCTCAAAACGGCAGATACTGATACAGCCAGGTCTCGGTCAGCACCTGCTCGCCGCCGCGCAGGAAGCAGCGCATCTCGATGGGGTCGCTTCCCTCCGCCGTGAGATCGAACTGCGCCCGCCAATGGCCGGGCACATCGTTGGGCACGGCTTCCGCGAAGACGTAGGAGAACGCACCCCGCGAGGCCGAGAGCACGACCTCCGGCTTCACGCCGAAGGGGATCGTCTCCAGCGAGGGACCCTTGAACTCGACCATGAATTTCCGCACGCCCTTGGGTCTCGTCGTGCCGGGCTGGCCGCCATTGCCGAGACGCGTCGCGACGACGCGTCCCAGCGTCGAGGGAAACGGCTCGTCGGCGAGCCAGTGCAGCCTGTAGCGGAAGGCATAGGACGCGCCGGCCCTGGCCGGCCCGTCGGGCACCCACATCGCGACGATGTTGTCGTGGATCTCGTCATCGGTCGGAATTTCGATGAGCTGCACCGCGCCCCGGCCCCAATCCCCTTGCGTCTCGACCCAGAGGCTTGGCCGGCGCTCGTAGAAGACGCCGTCGAGATAATGGCCGACCTCGCGGTCGCGCTGCATCAGGCCGAAGCCGCGCGGGGCGTTGTCGGCGAAGGAGGAAGCAATGGTGCGCTGCGGATTGTTGAGCGGCCGCCAGGCGCGCTCGCCCGCGCCGGTCCAGAGCGCGAGGCCGTCCGAATCATGCACCTCCGGCCGCCAGTCGACGGCGGTGGCCTTCGCCTTTTCCGAATACCAGTACATCGAGGTCAGCGGCGCGATGCCGAGCCGCTCGACGTCGCGGCGCAGATAGAGCGCCTTTTCGATCTCCATGGTGACGCCCTTGCCGCGATGCATGCGGAAGCGGAAGGCGCCGGCGACCGAGGGGCCCGACAAAAGCGCATAGACCACGACATGCTCGGACGCCTCCTTGGGCGTCTCGAGCCAGACATGGGTGAAGTCGGGAAATTCCTCCGCCTTGCCGCCGACGGCGGGGTCGATCGCCAGACCGCGCGCCGAGAGCCCGTACTGGTAAAGCTCGCCGATGGCGCGGAAATAGGATGCGCCGAGGAACGCGACCCAGTCGTTCTTTTTCCAGTCGAGCGTCTCGCCCTTGCGGCCGGGGTGGCCCGTGCGGCTCTCCTGGAAGCGGAAGCCGGCAAAACCCGCGCCCTGCGGCAGTTCATGCGCGGGCGAGTCCGTCGGCATGTCGAAATAGCGTTCGTTATAGACGATCTCGCGGGCCTGCCCGTTGTCGAGGACATGCATGCGGACAGGCTTCTGGAAGTAGCGCCCGAGATGGAAGAACGTCACCGGCCAAGGCGAGGGACCGTCGGCCCAGAGCGCCATCTCCGGCTTGAAGCGGATCTTGCCATGGGCGTCATAATCGATCCGCTCCAGCACGTCGGGACGGGAGGCCGGCGGGGCCTGATAGGGTTTGGCGGCGAGATCGCGCGCCCGCTGCTTCAGGGCGTCGAAACCGAACGCCTCGGCCGCGCCCAGCGTCAGCCCCTGCTGGGCGAGGGCTGCCGGCGGGAAACCCAGCGCCGCCAGCGCGGCGGTCGCGCCCGCGCTGGCGAGCAGGGTGCGGCGGTCGGGGCGGGGCGGCGTGGCGCGGGATGTCATGTCGGGCAAAGGCTCGGTTTCTGGCGGGGCAGGGCAGGGTAGGGCGAGGGCAGGGCGGAGATTGTCTCGGCTAACCCGCCCCTCTGGCAAGAGCAACAGGGGCGGCAACAGGGGCGGCAACAGGGGCGGCAACCGGAGACAGGCCATCTGGTTGCACGCCAAAAATGGCGAAAGCGTCACGCCTTTCGACGGGCGGGTTCAAGCCTGCCCGCTTCTTGCGCTTCCCATTTCGGCTCATGCTGCTCTACAACAGCCCGCAAGCCGTTCATCGAATGCGGCGCTTCTTTTGCTTCGGGAGGTTACATGACCAGATTTTCCACGCGCAGCCGGATCACGGGCTTAGCCGCCGCCGCCATGATCGCGCTCACCCCGGCCGCTGCCCGCGCCCAGGACTTCATCAACGTCCTGACCGGCGGCACCTCGGGCGTCTATTATCCGCTTGGCGTCGCCCTCTCCAAAATCTATGGCGAGAAGATCCAGAATGTCCGCCCGACGGTGCAGGCGACCAAGGCCTCGGTCGAGAACCTGCAGCTTCTGCAGCAGGGCAAGGGCGAGATCGCCTTCACGCTCGGCGACTCGCTCGACGCCGCCTGGAAGGGCGACGAGGAAGCCGGCTTCAAGACGCCGCTGAAGAAGCTGCGCGGCATCACCGCGATCTATCCGAACTATGTCCAGATCGTCGCCTCGAAGGATTCAGGCATCAAGACGCTGGCCGATCTCAAGGGCAAGCGGCTCTCGGTCGGCGCGCCGAAATCCGGCACGGAGCTGAACGCCCGCGCGATCCTCGCCGCCGCCGGCATGTCCTACAAGGACCTGTCCAAGGTCGAATACCTGCCCTTCGCCGAGTCGGTCGAACTGATGAAGAACCGCCAGCTCGACGCGACGCTGCAATCGGCGGGCCTCGGCGTCGCCTCGCTGCGCGATCTGGCGACCTCGGTCGAGATCGTCGTCGTCGAGGTTCCGGCCTCGGTGGTCGACAAGGCCGGCCCGCCCTTCGTCAAGGTCTCGATCCCGGCCAACACCTATAACGGCCAGACGGCGGCCGTGCCTGCGGCGGCCGTGCTGAACTACCTCGTGACCCATGAGGGCATGAAGGAGGAGACCGTCTACCAGATGACGAAGTCGCTCTACGAGAATCTGGGGGAGCTCGGCGCGGCCCATGCCGCCGCCCGCTCGATCAAAATCGAGGGCGCGCTGTCGGGCATGCCGCTGCCGCTGCATCCCGGCGCGGAGCGCTACATGAAGGAGAAGGGCGTCAAGGCCGGTTCCTGAGCTGGCTCGAGCCTCAATGGATGGAAGACGGGCGAGGCCGGATTGTCGGCCTCGCCTTTTGCGTGACTGAAGACAAGCAAGACCGCCGGTCAGCGGGCGGCGACGGGGATGCCAGATGAGCCAGACCGACACGCGACCGCTCGCGGTTCCCGATATCGCCGGCGCGCCCGGCCCCGCGCCTTACGATCCCGAGCATGGCCTGCCGGCGACCTTCGGAGCCGGCTGGAAGGGGCGGCTGCTGTTCTGGATCGCGGTCGGGTTCTCCGGCTTTCAGGTCGTCACCGCCTTCGGCGTTCCGCTCGATGCGCGGCTCGTCGGCTCCATTACCTGGCTCACGCCAATCACGCTGATCCGCGCGGCCTTCGCGCTCTGGCTGGTCTGGATCGTGCTCGGGGCGGCGCGCGGCCGCGTCATGGGCGAGGCGGTGCTGGCCTTCGCGATGCTGTTTGGCGCGTTCGAGCTGGTTTCGCTCTATACCGGCACGCTGCCCAACCAGGTCGTTCGGACGCTGCATGTCGGCTTCCTGTGCCTCACAGCCTGCGGCCTGCTCGCCAATGCCGACGAGACCTCGCCCGCCGGCCGCATCTTCTGGTGGGCCGTCGGCGTCGCCGGCTTTCTGGTCGGGCTCTACCATTGGTGGAACTATGTCGAGCTGGTGAACCGCGCCGGCGAGGTCACCACGGCCGATGCCGTCGTCGGGCTCACGGCGCTGGCGGTGCTGTTCCTGCTGGTCTGGCGCGCCATGGGCATCGCCCTGCCGCTCGTGGCCGGCACGTTCCTGGCCTACTGCTTCTTCGGGCAGCATCTGCCCGCGCCCTACAACCATCGCGGCTACGGCCTCGATCAGGTGATCGAGCAGATGACCTTCGGCACGGAGGGCATCTACGCCACGCCGACGGCTGTCTCCGCCACCTTCATCTTCCTGTTCATCCTGTTTGGCGCGTTCATGGAGCGCGCCGGCGTGATCGACTTCTTCAACGACATCTCGATGGCGATGTTCGGCGGCAAGCAGGGCGGGCCGGGCAAGGTCTGCGTCGCCTCCTCGGGGCTGATGGGCATGGTCTCGGGCTCCGGCGTCGCCAACGTCGTGGCGTCGGGCCAGTTCACGATTCCCCTGATGAAGCGCTCCGGCTTCAGGGGCGCGTTCGCCGGCGGCGTCGAGGCGACGTCCTCGATGGGCGGGCAGATCATGCCGCCGGTGATGGGCGCGGTCGCCTTCATCATGGCCGAGACGATCGACGTGCCCTATGCCAAGATCGTCGAGGCGGCGATCGTGCCCGCGCTGCTCTATTTCGCCGCCTGCTACTGGGCGGTGCATCTGGAGGCCGGCAAGCTCGGCCTGACCGGCCTGCCGAAATCGGAGCTGCCGAGCCTGCGCGACGAGTTGCGAAAGAACTGGTATCTGATCGCGCCGCTTCTCGTGCTGGTCTATCTGCTCTTCGCCGGCTTCACGCCGCTCTTCGCCGGCGCGGTGGGCCTGGCGCTCACCGTCGCGCTGATCCTCGGCCTGGCGGTCTCGGCCGGGCTTGGAACGACGGCGCTTCGCGTCGTCTTCTGGGTCGGCTTCGCGCTGCTCTCGGCCGTCTCGATGACGATCAGCATCGCGACCGTGCTGATGGTCGTGCTGGTTCTGGTGATCTGGAACATGCTGCGCGGCGCGTCCGGCCGCGAGGTGCTCGCTTCCTGTGTCCAGGCGCTGGCCGACGGCGCAAGGCAGGCGATCCCGGTCGGCCTCGCCTGCGCGCTGGTCGGCATCGTCATCGGCACCATGACGCTGACCGGCATCGGCACGATCTTCGGCTCCTGGCTGATCGGCGTCGGCAAGAATTCGATGTTCCTGGCGCTCGTGCTGACGATGATCTTCAGCCTGATCCTCGGCATGGGCATCCCGACCATCCCGAACTACATCATCACCTCCTCGCTGGCGGCTCCGATCCTGCTGCAACTCGACGTGCCGCTGATCGTCAGCCACATGTTCGTGTTCTATTTCGGCATCATGGCCGACCTCACGCCGCCGGTGGCGCTGGCCGCCTTCGCCGCCGCCCCGATGGCCAAGGAATCGGGCATGAAGATCGGCATGCAGGCGGTCAAGATCGCGCTGCCGGGCTTCGTCATCCCCTATATGGCGGTCTATGACCCGACGCTGATGCTCCAGCCCGTGCCGGGGCTGGAGGGCGCGAGCTACTGGCTCGCCGTCCTCTACATCGTCGCCAAGGCGACGCTGGCGATGATCCTGTGGGGCGCGGCCTTCGTCGGGCAGTTGATGCGCCCGTTGGCGCTGTGGGAACGCATCCTGGCCTTCGTCGCCGCGGGCTTCCTCGTCGCGGCCGTGCCGATCACAGACGAGATCGGCTTTGCGCTCGCCGCCGTGATGATCGGCCAGCATCTCTGGCGCGTGCGGACTGCCGCGCGCAGTCCGGCGTGATTGCACGCTCATGAGCCTGTGCCTCGCCGCGGGCGCGCTGGTCGTGGCGCTGGGCAGCGACGAGATCGTGCTGGCATGGCGGCATTCGGTGCAGAAGACGCGCTGGGAGGAGGTCTGGCGCGCGACGGCCTCGGGCGTCGCCCTCGTGGAGGCGCGCGTCGAGGGCTCCGGCGCGGGCATGGACCCGCCCGAGGGCGCGAGGCTGGAAAACGGCTTCTGGCGCTGGACTCCGACTTTGCCGGCCCAGCGGGAGATCGTGATGCGGCGCTCGGGCGCGACGGCCGACTGGCAGGTCTGCGTCGGGGCGGCCTGCCGGCCGATGGGCGACTATCTGCCGGCCGAGGCCGACCCGGTGACCCTGAAGCGGTGTTCCTGATCAGCCGCTCTCGCTGACGCGCTCATAGCGGATGACACGCCGCATCAGGTTGACCATGGCGTAGGCCGCCAAGCCCGAGAACAGCGCCATCAGGATGTATTCGAAGATCGTTCCGAGCTCGAACAGGCCGGCCAGCGCCCAGCCCGCCGCCAGCGCGACGCCGAACAATTCGACCGCGATCAGGATGCCGAGCGAGACGACCATGATGAGCCTGCCGCCGGTGGTGCGCCCTTGCGCCATTCTCTCGATCCTCAAAGACTTATGCACGCAATGGCCTAGCGGAGCCTGCGGCGGCATGCAACAAAATCGCGCCGTCGGGGAATTCGCCGCCAGGCGATCCGATACATGGTTGTTCCCAGCAGGCTTGAAAAGACCCTGATGATCGAGACCCCCGTCTTCGCGTCGGCCGCAGTCGCGGCGCCCCATGCCCTCGCCTCGCAGGCCGGCCGCTCCGTCCTCGCCGAGGGCGGCAACGCCATCGAGGCCATGGTGGCGATGGCGGCGACCATCGCGGTGGTCTACCCGCATATGAACTCCATCGGCGGCGACGGCTTCTGGCTGGTGCATCAGCCCGGCGGCAAGGTCCACGCGATCGAGGCCTGCGGGCCGGCCGGCGCGCTGGCCACCATCGAGCGCTATCGCGAGAAGGGCCATGATGCGCTGCCGGCGCGCGGGCCGGATGCCGCGATCACGGTTGCGGGCGCCGTCGGCGGCTGGGATGCGGCGCTGGCGCTGTCGGCCTCGCTCGGCGGCCGCATGCCGCTGAAGGATCTGCTCGCCGACGCCATCGGGCATTGCGATTCAGGCTACGACGTTTCGGCCTCGGAACTGCGGACCTGGCCGCAGGAGGTCGAGGCGGCCAAGCTCGCGCCGGGCTTCAGCTCGTTCTTCTGGCCGGGCGGCGAGCAGCCCAAACCCGGCGCGCGCCGCAAACCGGAGACGCTCGGCGCGACGCTGAAGCAGCTCGCGGCGGCGGGGCTCGACGACTTCTACCGCGGCGACATCGGCCGCGAGATCGCCGCCGATCTGGCGGCGATGGGCGCGCCGATCACCCGCGCCGATATCGAGGCCTATCATGCCAGCATGGTCGAGCCGCTCTCGCTCACGCTCGACGGGCTGACCGTCTACAATTTCCCGCCGCCGACCCAGGGGCTGGCCTCGCTGCTGATCCTCGGCATCTTCGAGAAGCTCGGCGTCGCCCGCGCCGAGGGCTTCGACCATCATCACGGGCTGGTCGAGGCGGTGAAGCGGGCGTTTGCGATCCGCGACCGCCACATCACCGACCCGGCGCATCTGACCGCCGACCCGGCGAGTTTCCTGACCGACGCCGTCTTCGCGCGCGAAGCCGCCGTGATCGACAAAAAGCGCGCCGCCCCCTGGCCGCCCAAGCCCGGCAATGGCGACACGATCTGGATGGGCGCGATCGACGGCTCCGGCATGGCGGTGTCCTACATCCAGTCGCTCTACTGGGAATATGGCTCGGGCTGCGTGCTCCCGAAGACCGGCATCCACTGGCAGAACCGCGGCGTCGCCTTCTCGCTCGACAAAAATGCGGTCAACCCGCTGACGCCCGGCCGCAAGCCGTTCCACACGCTGAACCCGGCCTTCGCGCGCTTCGCAGATGGCCGCATCCTGTCCTATGGCGCGATGGGCGGCGACGGGCAGCCGCAGTTCCAGGCGCAGATCCTGTCGCGCTACCGCTTCGGCCAGACCCTCGCCAGCGCCGTCGACGCGCCGCGCTGGCTGCTCGGCAAGACCTGGGGCGCGGGCTCGGTCTCGCTCAAGCTGGAGAGCCGGTTCGACCCGATGCTGCTGGCGCGGCTGACCGCCGCCGGTCATCCGGTCGAGGAGTATTCGGAAGCCTATTCCGACCAGTTCGGCCATGCCGGGATGCTGCTGAAGCATCCGCGCGGCGAGGTCGAGGCCACGCATGACCCGCGCTCCGATGGCGACGCCCAGGGGATTTGAGACGATGCCTGTCGACGACCCGTTCCGCTGCTTCGTCCCCTATCCCGACGCCGCTGTGAAAAGCGCGCCGTCCGGTCCGCTCGCCGGGCTGACGCTGGCTGTGAAAGACCTGTTCGACGTCAAGGGCTATCCCACGGGGGCGGGCTCGCCGCTCGTGCTGGCGCAATCGGGCGTCAAGACGAAGACCGCGCCGATCGTGAAGACGCTGCTCGACGCCGGGGCGCGCTTCGTCGGCAAGACGCATACGGACGAATTCGCCTTTTCGCTCAACGGCAAGAACGCGCATTTCGGCTCGCCGATCAATCCCTCCGCGCCAGACCGCATCACCGGCGGCTCGTCTTCGGGTTCGATGGCGGCGGTCGCCGGACGGCTCGCCGATATCGGGCTGGGCTCCGACACCGGCGGCTCGGTGCGCGCGCCGGCGAGCTATGGCGGGCTCTTCGGCATCCGCCCGAGCCATGGGCGGCTCTCGCTCAAGCGCGCCTGGCCGTTGTCCGAGAGCCTCGACACGCCTGGCTGGTTCGCCCGCGACGGGGAGACCCTCGCCCGCGTCGCGGACGCCGTCTTCGGCAAGGACCGCATCGCGCTGCCGGAGACGCCGCGCCTGCTGCTGGCCGACGAGATGTTCGCGCAGGCCGTGCCCGAGGCCGAGACGATCCTGCGAAATGTCATGCAGCGCGCCGTCCCGGCTCTGGGCCAGCCCGAGAGGGTGATGGTCGCGCGCGATCTCGACGCGCTCTACTGGGCCTTCCGCTGGGTTCAGGGTCGCGAGGCCTGGATATCGGATGGCGCGCTGATCGAGCGCTTCGCCCCGCCGCTGGGACCGGGCGTAGCCGAGCGCTTCGCCTTCTCGAAATCGGTCAGCGACGCCGAGCACGCCAAGGGCGAGACGGTCCGCAAGGGGTTTCGCGCCAAGCTGGCGAGGCTGCTGGGGTCCGACGGCGTGCTGATCCTGCCGACCGTGCCCGACATCGCGCCCCTGGTCAGCGCGCAGGAACCCGAACTCGACGATTTCCGCAATCGCGCCCTGCGCCTGCTCTGCCTCGCAGGATTGTCGGGCTTCCCGCAGGTGACGATGCCGGTGGCGCGGCGCGAGGGCGCGCCGCTCGGCCTCTCGCTGATCGGGCCGAAGGGCTCGGACAAGTCGCTCGTCGCCTTCGCGGTCAGGTTCGAGCGGACGGCAAGGGTGCGGATTGCGTGAGGAGGACGCCATGAGCGGGCACCACGATCACGACCACGACAACCACCTCGCCCCTATCGAGGCGCGGGTGAAGGCTCTCGAGACGCTGCTGGTCGAGAAGGGCTATGTCGATCCTGCCGCGCTCGACGCCATCGTCGAGACCTATGAGACGAAGATCGGCCCGCGCAACGGCGCGCGCGTCGTGGCAAGGGCCTGGACCGATCCGGACTATGCCGCCCGGCTGAAGGCGGACGGCACGGCGGCGGTGGCCGAGCTTGGCTATGGCGGGCGCGGCGGCGAGCACATCGTGGCGGCGTTCAACACGCCGCAGCAGCATAATCTGATCTGCTGCACGCTCTGCTCCTGCTATCCTTGGCCGGTGCTCGGCCTGCCCCCGGTCTGGTACAAATCTCCACCCTACCGCGCCAAGGCGGTGCTCGACCCGCGCGGCGTGCTCGCCGATTTCGGCGTCAGCCTGCCAGAAGGCCAAACGATCCGCGTCTGGGATTCCACCGCCGAGACCCGCTTCATTGTCATCCCGATGCGCCCGGCCGGAACCGAGGGCTGGTCGGAAGAGCGACTGGCGGAGATCGTCACCCGCGACTCGATGATCGGCACGGGCCTTCCCGTCGCGGAGGCAAGGCCATGAATGGAGGGCAGGACCTCGGCGGCCAGATGGGCTTCGGCCCGGTCGTCCCCGAGCCGGACGAGCCGGTCTTCCATGGCGAGTGGGAGAAGCGCGTGCTGGCGATGAACGTCGCCGCCGGCGCGATGGGCCACTGGACGATCGACGAGATCCGCCATGCCCGCGAAAGCCTGCCGCCGGCGGACTACCTCTCGTTCTCCTACTACCAGATCTGGCTGACGGCGCTGAACGCCACGCTGGTCCGGCACGGGTTCGTCACCGAGGCCGAGCTGGCGCAGGGGCAGGCGCTGACCCCGCCGCGGACGCCCAGGCGCATCCTGAAGGGCGAGGATGTCGCGACAGTCCTGCGACGCGGTTTTCCCTATGAGCGCGAGGCGCAGGCCCCGGCCCGCTTCGCGCTAGGCGACAGGGTCCGCGCCATCGTGATGCACCCTTCCCATCACACCCGCCTGCCGCGCTATGCGCGCGGCAAGACCGGGACGATCGAGCGCGTCAGCGGCTGCCATGTCTTCCCCGACACCGGCGCGCATGGCGCGCCAGAGACCGCGCAATGGCTCTACACCGTCGTCTTCACCGGCGCGGAGCTGTGGGGCCGCGACGCGGACCCTGCGACGCGCATCAGCATCGAGGCCTGGGAGAGCTATCTTGAGCCGGCCTGAGGCCGAACTGACGGCCATCCTCGCCGCCGGCACGCCGATCCCGCGCGACGCGGACGGTCCCGTCTTCGCGGAGCCCTGGCAGGCGCAGGCTTTCGCGCTCGTCGTGGCGCTGCAGGGCAAGGGCGTGTTCAGCGCCGACGAGTGGGCGCAGGCGCTCGGCGCGGAGATCGCCGAAACCGTGGCGAATGGCGGCTGCCGCGACGGCTCGGACTATTACGAGCGCTGGTGCGAAGCGCTGGAGCACCTGCTCATCGCCAAGGGGCTGGCCTCGCATGACGGCCTCGACGCGCTGGCGGCAACCTGGGCAAGGGCCGCCGAAGCGACGCCGCATGGCCAGCCTGTCCTGCTACAGAACGATCCGCTTGCCCAAAAACATATTGCCGGCTAATTTCTGACGGCGCGCCACAAGAGCAGCCGCCGGCTGCCACGCCCGGATGTCGTCTGGCCGTTACCAAGGCCCTGTAGCCTTTCGGTCATCCGCAGCGCATCGCCCGCAACCGGATCTCCGGACCGGGCACGGGAAACGCCGATGAAACATCTGATCGCAAGCATTCTGGGCGCGGCCGCCCTGGCCTGCGCGCTGCCGACCCAGGCTGCCGACCCGGCCCTCAACACGCTGCTCCCCAAGCTCACCCGCGCCACGACGTGGAAGCAGGTGGCGGCGATCCCGATGCAGTTCCCGACGCATCACCCGCAGGGCATGCTGAAGATCGGCGACGTGTTCTTCGTCTCTTCGGTGGAGATCACCAAGCGGACGACCCGCTTCCCGACGCCGCAGGACGGCTATGACCGCGACACCGGCGAAGGCGTGGGCCATCTCTACAAGATCGACGCGCAGGGCAAGCTGCTGGGCAGCGTCACGCTCGGCGAGGGCGCGATCTATCATCCCGGCGGCATCGACTTCGACGGCAAGGACATCTGGGTGCCGGTCGCCGAATACCGGCCCAACAGCCAATCGATCGTCTACAAGGTCGATCCCGCGACGCTGAAGGCGACCGAGGTCTTCCGCTTCAGGGACCATGTCGGCGGCATCGTCCACAACACCGACGACAAATCGCTCCACGGCGTAAGCTGGGGCTCGCGCCGCTTCTTCACATGGCCGCTCGGCGCGGACGGCAAGCCGACCAATCTGGCAACGACGCCGGAGCAGCTTCGCGTCGCCAATCCAGCGCTCTACATCGACTATCAGGACTGTCATTACATCGGGTCGAGCCGGGCGCTGTGCTCGGGCCTGAACGCCTACCGGACCTCGCCGGAGGCCCCGGTCTTCCGCCTCGGCGGCTTCGAGATCGTCGACCTGAAGGACAATCGGCCCGTCTTCCAGATGCCCGTCGAACTCTGGTCGCCGTTGGGCCTGCCCATGACGCAGAACCCGTTCTGGGTCGAGCCGGCCGGCGACGGCATCCGGGCCTATTTCATGCCCGACGACGACAAGTCGACGCTGTTTGTCTACGAGGCCTCGTCGAAATAGCCTGCGATCGCGCCCCACTCAGGCTTTCGGCTTGCCGGCCTTGCCAGGCTTGGTCGCAGCCTGCGCCGCCACCGGGTCGCTGGCCGGAAACGTCTCCTTCAACGCGTCGGTGAGGGCGGCGTCCTCGCTCTTGCCTTTCGCGTCGCGCTTCTGCCGCGCCTGTTCCTGACGCAGGCTTTCCTTGGCCGGATTGGCGGTCTTGGTCATGATCGTCCCCTTTCAGCCCGGGCCGGAATCGCCGGCCTTGCCGGAGGTGAACGCCGCCGGGGGCGATCTCGTTCCCCGATTCGCCGCTGGCTGCGACCCCGTCCTACCCCAGTTCGCCGATCCATTCCGCGACAGTCGCGGTGAAGGCATCGGGCCGCGAGACTGGGAAGAAATGCCCGCCGGTGTCGAGAATCGTCTTGCGGCAGCCGGGGAGGGCGGCGGCGAGTTCCTCCTGCAGGAAGCAGGGCACGATCATGTCGTCGCGTGCCCCCAGGATCAGCGCCGGCATCGCCATCCCGGCCGCGTCGGCCGAGCCGTCGAAACTCAGCAGCGCCTCGATCCTCTCGCGCATGACCGCGCGCGCCTGCGGCGAGACCGGCGCGGCGGCGAGCGCCGCCTCGAAGACGTGCCAGTTCGCCTCAAGCCAGATCGGCGGATAGGCCATCAGCGCGGCGCTGGCCGCATAGGCCTGCGGATGCGTCTCCAGGATCGCCCGGCGGGATTCGAACAGGGCTTCCATGTAGCGGCTCGGCTTCAGCCAGGTCGCGCTCAGGATCAGGCCGTCGAGACGATCGGGCGCGATGCGGGCGAAGGCCTGCCCGATGCAGCCGCCGGTCGAATGGCCGAGCAGCACGGCGCGGTCGATCCCGGCGGCGTCGAGCACGGCGCGGCAATCCTGCGCGAGCTGCGCGATCTCGCAGGACGCCTGCCCGCGCGTGCTGGCGCCGATGCCGCGCTGGTCGAAGCGGATGACGCGGAAGGAGCGGGCGAGCGTGGCGGCGTTGTCGGCCCAGAAGCCGGCCGTGCCGCCCAATCCGCTGACCAGCAGCAGCGGGCGACCCTCGCCCTCGCTATGCGCCTGCAGGATCGCGCCATCGGTTGTCGCGACGTCGAAGCGCCCGGTGGGGCCGGGAGGGGCCGCGCTCATCGCAGCGAAGGGACGGCGACGGGCTCGAGGATGCGTGATGCCCGCATCTTGCTCAGTCCATCGCCGCGAGCGAGGCCGCGCCCCCGGTCCGGATCGGCGAGACGGCCTGTCCCGATGCGATCGTCGCGCTTTTCATGGATCACGGTCGGTCCCCTTCCTTGGCGACGCGCCGGCCTTGCCGGCCTGTCGCTTTGCGTCGGCTGCAAGGATGACCCAGGCGGGGCTGCGCCGCTATGACCCTGGCGAAGGGGGCGGGACGCAGGCGACGCAAGGCGGCCGCTCAGGTCCCGGCTCCCAAGACGTCGGGATCATAGGCCTTGTCGGTCCAGCCGAAGACGGTGCGGGCCTCGATCTCGGCGACATTCTCCGGCCTCGGGAACGGCTCGGGAGCGGGCTCGCCGGGCGCGCGCGGGCGCCCGATCTCGGCGAAGAACGCGTCGAGCCCGCCGGGCATGACGAGCCAGAGGAAGGTCAGCGGCTCGTCATGCGGGTTCAGGAAATGATGCTTGCGGTTATGGCCGACGAAGACGCAGGAGCCCTCCTCGAGCGGATGGTCGACGCCGTCCATGCGCGCGACGCCCCGGCCCCTGACGACGAAGATGATCTCCTCGTGGCGGTCATGGGTGTGCTCGCGGATGAAGGAGCGCGGGGCGACCGTCTGGGTGCCCATGGCGAAGCGGTTGACGCTGGAAATCGAGGCGTTGCCGAACAGGTTGCGGACGAAGCCGTTGGCGGGGACGGGTTGCCAGTGGCTCGCGCCATCCTCGGGCCCGAGCACGCGGACCTCCCCGCAGTTCTGGTTCGTCATCGGCCCGTTCTCCGTTGATCCTCCGTTCGAGCTTGCGCCATGGACACGATCGTTTCCAGAGGCGGCCAGGGACGGCCCTCGCGAGGGCGAGCGGCCTACCGGCGGCGCGGCCAGGCGATCATGGCCCGCAGGCCGCCGCCGGGGCGTTCGGCCAAGGTCAATTCGCCGCGATGCCCCTCGGCGATGGCGCGCACGATGGCGAGACCGAGCCCGAAGCCGCTGCCCTCGCGCAGCGTGCGGGCGAGATCGCTTCGGTAGAACGGCTCGAACACCTTTTCGCGTTCGTCGGGCGCGATGCCGGGGCCGTCATCCTCGACCATGATGGCGATGCGCTCGGGATCGGCGTCGTCGAGCCTGACCGCGGCCTTGCCGCCGAACTTGATGGCGTTGTCGATGAGATTGGTCACGGCCCGCATCATCTGGTCGGAATCGCACATGGCCGAGGCGCGCATCGGCCCCTGATAGACGACGATATGGCCGAGATCGCCGAAATCGTCGCAGATCGTCTGCAGCAGGGCCGGGATGTCGGTCGCCACCATGCTGCCCGACGCGCGGCCTTCGCGCAGATAGGACAGCGCGCCGCCGACCATGCGCTCCATCAAGGCCAGATCCGACAGGATGGCCTGGCGCCTGTCCTCCTCGGCGATGTCCTCGGCGCGGAGCCTGAGCCGCGTGATCGGGGTTCGCAGATCGTGGCTGACGGCCGCCAGCATCCGCGTGCGCTCATCGACCAGCCGCCTGATGCGCCCGGCCATGGCCGAGAAGGCCGCCGCCAGCCGCTTGACCTCGACCGGGGCGCGCTTGATCGCGACGGCCTCGTCGCGGTCGGGGTCGAAACGGTCGGCGGCCTCGGCCAGCCCGGTCAGCGGCGAGACCACGGCGCGCGTCGCCCAGAGCGACAAAAGCCCGATCAGCGTCGCCAGCGAAGCCAGCATGACGAGCAGATAGACGATGAAGGCGAGCCCGCGCGGCGGCGGCGTCATCGGCGGAGGAGCCATCACGAGGCCGGATCCGTCGGGGAAGCGCAGGCCGACCGGCGGCGGACCGGACAGGCCGCCCGGCCTCTCGCCGTTCCGCCTGTCGACGATGAAGCTCTCGGCGATGCCGCCAAGCGCTTCGCGCAGGCCCTGCTGCATCTCGCGGTCGAATTTGTGCAGCGACCGGGCCGTCGCGGTCACGCCCTCGCCGAGCCGCGAGAGGCGCGGATTGGCGGCGAGCGCCGCAGCGAGAACCGTCTCGCGGGCCTCCGGGCTGCCGGCTGCCTGCATCGTCCGGGCCACCGCGACGAGTTCGACGACATAGGGAAAGGTCGGCAACCGCCTGAATTCGCGCGGCAGCGTCGTCAGCAGCACGATCGCCGTGACGATGTTGGCCAGGATCAGCGAGCCGACGACGATGACCGCGATCTGCGCCGCCGCGCGTTCCGGCAGGAGCCGCAGGAACAGGCGTTTCATCGCGCCGCGATCTCCGGCGAGAACATATAGCCGCCCGAGCGGATGGTCTGGATCAGCTCCGGCTCGCGCGGATTGCGCTCCATCTTCTGGCGCAGCCGGCTGACGAGCACGTCGATCGAGCGCTCGAAAGGCGCCGCGGCGCGGCCTTGCGTCAGGTCGAGCAACTGGTCGCGGGACAAAACGCGGCGCGGCCGCTCGCAGAAGGCCAGCAGCAGGTCGAGCTCGGCCCCCGTGAGCGAAACGCGCTCGCCGGCCGGGTTGAACAGCCGCCGCACCGCCTTGTCGAGCGTCCAGCCCTCGAAGACGATCACCACGCTCTCGCCGATCTCGGGCTGGGCCTGCGCGGAGGCGCGCCGCAGCACCGCCCGGATGCGCGCGAGAAGTTCGCGCGGATTGAACGGCTTCACCAGATAATCGTCGGCCCCCATCTCCAGCCCGAGGATGCGGTCGATCTCCTCGGCCTTGGCGGTCAGCATGATGATCGGCAGCGCGCCGTCCGAGCGCAGCCGGCGGCAGAGCGACAGCCCGTCCTCGCCCGGCAGCATCAGGTCGAGCACCACGAGGTCGAAGCGGCCGTCGCGCAGGGCGCCATCCATCTCGCGGCCATTGGCCACCGCCTTGACCCGCATGTCATGGTTACGCAGGAAGCGCGAGACGAGGTTGGCGATATCGCGATCGTCCTCGACCATCAGGATATGGGGGGTGCGGCTCATGCCCTGCCTCGGCTCCAGCGCGGCGAACGAGACCGCGAACCGGCTCTACGCCCGGCTTCCGCGAGCGTCGCCCGTCGGATTGTTTCCGGATGTTTCCGTACACGGATTGGCAACCGGCCGACACCAGAAACCTCGCCAGCGCCGCAATCCTTCTTGGAACTCCGCCTCCTCGGAACCCCGCCTCGGCAGAACCCCGGCGCGGGGAGGCCATGACGCCGCGCTTCCGGCTCTGGAAACAGGCAATCGGCAGGCCCATTCTAAGGCCTGCGGCGCGGCGACTGCGCCAAAGACCAACGGAGCGGCCATGATTGCGATTTCGGTGCTGGACCTCGCGCCGGTCAACGAGGGCGAGAGCGCGGGCGACGCGCTGCAGAAATCCATCGACCTGGCCCAGCATGCCGAGAGCCTCGGCTATACCCGCTACTGGGTCGCCGAGCACCACAACATGACCGGCATCGCCAGCGCCGCGACCGCCGTGGTGATCGGGCAATTGGCCGCCGCGACCAAGACGATGCGGGTCGGGGCCGGCGGCGTGATGCTGCCCAACCATGCGCCGCTGATCATCGCCGAGCAGTTCGGCACGCTGGAATCGCTGTTTCCCGGCCGCATCGACCTGGGGCTCGGCCGCGCGCCGGGCACCGACCAGCTCACCATGCGCGCGATGCGGCGCGATCCGCATGCCGCCCACGACTTCCCGCGCGACGTCATGGAGGTGCAGGCCTATTTCGAGCCGGCCGAGCCCGGCCAGTCGATCCAGGCCGTGCCGGGCGCGGGGCTGAACGTGCCGATCTGGATTCTCGGATCGAGCCTGTTCGGCGCGCAGCTCGCCGCCGAACTGGGGCTGCCCTACGCCTTCGCCTCGCATTTCGCGCCGGAGGCGCTAATGCAGGCGCTCAGCGTTTATCGCGAGCGCTTCAAGCCCTCGCAGCAGGCAAAGGCGCCCCACGCCATGCCGGGCGTCTCGGTGATCGCGGCCGACACCGATGCGGAGGCGCGCCGGCTCTTCACCTCGCAGCAACTGCGCTTCCTCGACATGATCCGGGGCACGCGCGGCAAGCTGAAACCACCCGTCGACGACATCGAGCAGCATTGGGCTCCGCATGAGAAGATGCAGGCCTCGCAGATGCTGCGTTACGCCTTCGTCGGCTCGCCCGAGACGATCGCGCGCGATTTGTCGGCCTTCATCACGGCGACACGCGCCGACGAGATCATGGCGACCGCGCCGATCTTCGACCATGCGGCGCGCAAGCGCTCCTTCGCCATCCTGGCCGAGGTGGCCCAGGGGCTGACGGCGGCCAGGAACGCCGCCTGACGCCGTCCTGGAACATCGGCGGCGGGGCGGCGTTGGCCAGTCTCACCACTCAGATGGTCCGGGGGAATTTGGATGAAGCTCGAGATCGAGGCTGCGCTGACCTATGGCTTCGGCAGCGCGACGCAGGTGATCGCCGCGATCGAGGCGGCGCGCTCGCCCGACCAGACGATCCTGTCGGAGAGCCTCGAGATTTCCCCGCAGGCCAAGCTGATCCGCGACGAGGACGCAGGAACAGGCGAGCGCCGCTTCCGCGCCGCGCTGAGCGGTCAGGTCGAGATCCGCTATCGCGCCACGGTCGATAACGGCCTGCGTGCGCCGCTTGCGGCGGAGGCTTTCCAGCACGACTGGTCGCAGTTGCCGCGAGAGGTTTTGCCCTATGTGCTGCCGAGCCGGTTCTGCCCCTCGGACGAGTTCATGCGCTTCGCCCAGCGCGAGTTCCGCGACGCGCCGCCCGGCGGGGCGCGCGTGCTGGCGGTGCTCGACTGGCTCCATGAGCATGTCGATTACGTCCATGGCGTCAGCAACGCGACGACGACGGCGGAGCGCACCTTCATCGACCGCGCCGGCGTCTGCCGCGATTTCAGCCATCTCGGCATCACCCTGACCCGGGCGCTGAACATACCGGCGCGCGCCGTCAGCGCCTATGCGCTCGATCTCGATCCGCCGGATTTCCACGCCGTCTTCGAGGTCTATCTCGGCGACCGCTGGCATCTGGTCGATCCGACGCGGCTCGCCCCCGTCGAAGGCATGGTCCGGATCGGCAGCGGCCGCGACGCCGCCGACATCGCCTTCCTGACCAGCGAGTTCAACTGCCAGTGCCTGAACCAGAGCATCATGGTGAGGCGCGCCCAGGACGACACCCAGGACGGCCCAGCCCTGCAGGCGGCCTGAAGCCGACGACGAAAAAAAGCGCCCCGGCCGAATGGTCGGGGCGCTCTAACCGGTCCGTTTCAGACGGGCTCAATCATCGTCGTCGTTGCGCTGGCGGCGTCCTCCCCGGCCGCGACGCCCGCCGCCATTGTCGTCGTCATCGGCCTTGGCGGCCGTCGCGACGGTGAGGGCGGCGCCCGCAAGCGCGATGGCCGGCAAGGCGGTCAGCGCGGTCCGCAGCAGCGCCCGGCGCGTCCTGTCGATGCTGCTCGTGTCGATATCCGTCATCGTGATCTCCTGTTGCGCCGGCGATGGCGTCAGGGTCCGGGAGAGCCGGCCCGACGCCGGGGTTTTGACTGGCCGGCATCAGGACAACGGAAGGGCCGACGATCTATTCCGGCTCCGTCGCGATTATTCTCGCCGACGCCCGCATGGTTGAGCCCGCCTCCTAGCGCCAGCCTTTGGCGATCTGTTCGCGCACGGCCGCCGGATCGAGCGCGTCGCCGGCGCGCGCGCCATCCAGAAAGGCGTCGATCGCCCCGCCCGAACCGCTCGCCGGCCGGAATGCCCCGTCCGCAGCGCGCGGTTCGGCGACGACGACCTGTGTGGCCCAGCCCTCGCCCTGCCGGCAGGCGAGCCCGCCCCAGCTCGATGCCTTGCCCTCGCTGAGGCCAAAACTGCGGCAGAAGCCGCGCTCGGTGCGGTAGCTTTGGCGCAATTCGATCTCGCCGGCCTGGCCTGCCGCGCGCCAGTTTCGGCGCTCGGCATCGGGCGTGGAAGCCAAAGCCCGCGCCAATTCGGCATCGGCGGCAACGAGGCTAGCCATGGTCGGCGTTCCGCCTTGCCCTTGCGGCGAGGTTGTGCCGGCCCAGTAGCCGAGCCCGCCCGCGACGATTCCCGCCAGCGCGGCGGCCATCGGCAGGGCGGCCCAGCGCTCTCGCCGACGCGGGGCCGCGGCGGTCGCGGCAGGCTCGCTCGCGGCATCGGGCGCGCCGCTCATCACGAAGCGGGTCAGCCTGTCTGGCACCGCCTCGCGGGCGACGGGATCGAGCTCGGTCTTGAGGATCTGGCGCGTCGTCACGAACAGGTCGAGCCGTTCGGCCAGAATTTCGTCGGCATCGAGCGCCGCGGCCACGGCCTCGATCGTCGCCTCGTCGGCCTCGCCATCGGCGAAGGCGACCAGCATCTCGTCGGTGATCGCGCTTGCGCTCATGACGTGGCTCCCATGGCCGGCATCCCGCCGCCCTCTCCCAGGCCGAGCTGGCGCGCCAGCGCGAGGCGCCCGCGCGAGAGGCGGCTCATCACCGTGCCCAGCGGTATCTGCAGAACCTCCGAAACCTCGCGATAGCTGAGGTCCTCGACGCAGACCAGCGTCACGACGCTGCGCTGCTCCTCGGGCAGGGCGTCCAGAGCGCGCATCACCTCCGCCGCCGCCAGCCGCGCCTCGGCGCTGCGGCCGCCCTCCTCGCCGACGAGATCGTGCCGGTCCTCGATCGCGATCTCGTCGCCATGGCTCCTGCGCTTTCGCATGTCGTCGATCCAGAGATTCTGCATGATGCGGTAGAGCCAGCTGTCGAGGCGGGTGCCGGGCTGCCAGGAGGCGGCGCCGCGCAGGGCGCGCTCGCAGGTCGCCTGGACCAGGTCGTCGGCGAAGTCGCGATCGCGGGAGAGCGCGACGGCGAACCGCCGCAGACGCGGCAGCATCGTCACGAGCTGCAACCGGATATCGACGGCCATCTTGCACCCTGGTCTCGCCCTGCCGGAGGGCCATTGCTTGCGACAACGCGCGGGACCGGGAATTATTCCGGCCGATGCGCGTTTTTATCAGGCGCGCCCCGCGCGACTGCACACAAAGGCGTTTTGCGAGCCATGCCCGACCCGAACCCCAGACGCTCCGGCCCCGAAGGCGCGTGGCGCATGCGCGCGGCGGCCCTTTGCCTGTCGCTGCTGACGGCGCTGCCGCTCGGCTTCGTCGCCACGCCGATGCTCGCCACGGCCGTCCTCGCCGATGACGACGATGACGACGACGATGGCGGGCGCGTCTACCGCCCGCGCTACCAAAGGCCCGCCCCGCGCGCGCAGCCAGCAAGGCAGCCCCGACGCGAGACAAGGCCGGAATTCGTCGCCATGGTCGCGACGGGACAGGCGACCGAGCCGCTGACGGCCGCCGGCTTCGAGGTGCTGGCCCGGTCTCCGCTCGGCGCGATCGGCAACGATGTGCTGCGGCTGCGCTCGTCGCGCCGCGAGAGCACGGATGCCGCCCTGCAGCGGCTGCGTGGCCTGCTGCCGAATACGCCCGTCGACCGCAACGATCTCTACCGGCCGACGGCGCTGCCCTGCTCCTCGGCCGGCTGCCCGCCCTTCGCCATGGTCGGCTGGCCCGGCCCGCCGCAGGCCTGCGGCGTCGAAACCACCATCGGGATGATCGACACCGCCGTCATGGCGGGCCATCCGGCCTTCCGGATCGGCGCGGTCGAGACGCTGACGATGACCGGCCCGGAGCGCCGGGCCTCGTCGAGCGGCCACGGCACCGCGATCGCGGCGCTGCTGGTCGGGCAGGCCGACGGGGCCAATCCGGGCCTGCTGCCGCGCGCGAAGCTGGTGGCGGTCGATGTCTTCCACCGGGCAGGCGCGGGCGACGCCGCCGACACTTTCGACCTCGTGCGCGGGCTCGATCTCCTGCTCGGCCGCAATATCGGGCTCGTCAACATGAGCCTGTCGGGGGCCGACAACCCGGTGCTGCGGGCGGCGGTGGAGGCGGCGGTGGCGCGCGGCGCGATCCTCGTCGCGGCGGCGGGCAATGACGGCCCGCGCGCAGCCCCGGTCTACCCGGCGGCCTATAACGGCGTCATCGCCGTGACCGCGGTCGACAAGGACGGCAGGCTCTACCGTCGGGCCAATCGCGGCGACTACATCGATTTCGCCGCGCCCGGCGTCGAACTGGGCACGGCCGGCGCAACGCAGACACGCCGGGCGAGCCGCGGCCAGTCGGGCACCTCCTATGCCGCCCCCTTCGTAACCGCCGCCATCGCGGTCGCGCTCAGCCGCGAGGGCGCGCAGGCGACGGCCGTCGAGGCGAGCCTGCGGACGAGCGCGAAGGATCTGGGCGCTCCCGGCCGCGACCGCGAATTCGGCTGGGGGTTGGTGACGCTGGCTCAGCCCTGCGGCTGAGCATGATGCCGAAAAGTGGGAACCGGTTTTCGGAGACCATCATGCTCAACCAACACTGGCCGCCAGCCTTGCCGAGCGGCGCAGGCTCGCGGCAAGCGCCGCGAGGAAGAAGCCCGCCTGCACGACCACGATGCAGGGTCCGGTGGCGGCGTCGATATGGAAGCTCAGGATCGTGCCGAGCACGCTCGACATCACCGCCACGCAAACCGCGACCAGCAGCATCCGGTCGAACTGCCGTGTCAGGAGGTAGCCGATCGCGCCCGGCGCGATCAGCATCGCCACGACGAGGATGATGCCGACCGCCTTCAGCGCCGCGACGATGGTCAGCGCCAGCAGCGCCAGCAGTCCGAAATGCAGCAGCCTGACGTTGAGGCCGATCGCGCGGGCATGGGCCGGATCGAAGGCGTGCAGCAGGAAATCGCGGCGCTTGGCGACCATGATCGCGATGGTCGGCACCGCGATCAGCGCGGTCTCGGCGATGTCGGCCCAGCGCACGCCGAGCATGTTGCCGAACAGGATGTGCAGCAGGTGCTGGTCGGACTCGACCTTGACGAACATCACCAGCCCGAGCGCGAACATGCCGGAGAAGACGATGCCCATCACCGTGTCCTCCTTCACCCGGCTGTTCTCCTTGAGATAGCCGATGCCGAGCGCGCAGCCCAAGCCTGCGGCAAAGGCCCCAATTGCCAGAGGCAGGCTGACGACATGGGCGAGCACGATGCCGGGCAGAACCGCATGCGAGACCGCGTCGCCCATCAGCGACCAGCCCTTGAGCACGAGGAAGCAGGACAGGACCGCGCAGACGGTCCCGACCAGCACCGCGACGACCAGCCCGCGCTGCATGAACTCATGCACGAAGGGCGAGAGCAGCCAGGTTTCGATCAGGCTCATATCGCCGGCTCCGCGATGGCGCTCGCGGCGCGGCGCGCCGCCAGCCGTCCATGCTTGGGGGCGAAGACGAAGGCGAGCAGGAACAGCACGGTCTGCAGCACGACGATCATGCCCCCCGTGGAGCCGTCGAGGAAGTAGCTCGCATAGGCGCCGACCGCGCTGGTGACGACGCCCATGCTCACCGCGATGACGATCAGCCGGCCGAAGCGGTCGGTCAGCAGATAGGCGGTTGCGCCCGGCGTCACCACCATGGCGATGACGAGGCAGGCCCCGACCGTCTGCAGCGCCGCGACCGTGCAGGCCGAGAGCAGCACGAAGAACAGGATCTTCATCCGCGTCGGCGAGAGGCCGACGGCCCGCGCCTGGTTCTCGTCGAAGAAGACCAGCATCAAATCCTTCCAGCGCGCGATCAGGATCACCAGCGAGACGGCCGCGATGATCGCGACCTGGACGACGTCCTCGTCGGAGATGCCCAGGATGTTGCCGAGCACGATCGACTGGACGTTGACCGAAGTCGGGTTGATCGAGACGATCAGGAGCCCGATGGCGAAGAAGGTGGTGAAGACGATGCCGATGACGGCGTCCTCGCGCAGTCTCGTCCGCACGCGCACCAGCGCCATGGCGAGCGCCGCCAGTATCCCGGAGAGAAACGCGCCGACCGCATAGGGCAGCGCCAGGAGATAGGCCAGCGCGACGCCGGGCACGATCGCATGCGCCAGCGCGTCGCCCATCAGCGACCAGCCCTTGAGCATCAGATAGCAGGAGAGGAAGGCGCAGACCCCGCCGACCAGCGCCGAGACCCAGATCGCCTTGACCATATATTGATATTCGAAAGGCTGGAGCAGCAGCTCGATCATGGCTGCCGCTCCGGCTTGACGTTGTCCTTGGCGCTGTCGCGGGCGATCCCGTCCCTGCCGCCGCCGGCGAGTTTCTCGCGGTCGCGCTCGCCATAGAGCACCAGCGGGCGCTCGTCGTCGGTGATAACGGTGACGCGCCGCCCGTCGGCGTCGTCGTGAAGCTCCGCGCCCTCGAGCCGGAAATGCCTGAGCGCGCCGCCGAAGGCTCTTTGCAGATTGTCCTGCGTGAAGGTGGTCTCGGTCGGCCCGGCGGCCATCACGGTCTTGTTGATGATGACGACCTGATCGCAGAAATCCGGAATCGAGCCGAGATTATGCGTCGAGACCAGCATCAGCCGGCCTTCCGCCCGCAGATCGCGCATCAGCCCGACGATCGCGTCCTCGGTCTTGACGTCGACGCCGGTGAAGGGCTCGTCGAGCAGGATGACCTGCCCGCCCTGCGCCAGCGCGCGCGCGAGAAAGACGCGCTTGCGCTGGCCGCCCGAAAGCTCGCCGATCTGGCGGCGGCGGAATTCGAGCATGTTCACCCGGCCCAGCGCATCGTCGACCGCGTCGCGATCGGCCTTTCCGGGAATCCGCAAAAAATTCATGTGGCCGTAGCGGCCCATCATGACGACGTCGTCGACCAGAACGGGAAAGGTCCAGTCGACCTCCTCGGCCTGCGGCACATAGGCGACGAGGCCGCGCCTGAGCGCGTCGCGCACCTCCATGCCGGCGATCGAGACCATGCCCTTTGCCGGTTTCAGGAAGCCCATCAGGGTCTTGAAGATGGTCGATTTTCCCGAGCCGTTGATGCCGACGAGCGCGCAGATCGTGCCCGGCCCGAGCGCGAAACTGGCGTCGTTCACGGCGGTGACGCCATTGGCGTAGCGCACCGTGACGCCGCTGACGACGATCGAGGGCGTCGGCCCGGTCCCGCGCAACTCGCTCGCCGAGGCTGCCTTCACTGGCCGAACCCCTTGGCGATCGTGTCCACTGTCACTTCCAGAAGCTTGAGATAGGTCGGCACCGCGCCGTTCTCGGCCGAGAGCGAATCGACATAGAGCACGCCGCCATATTTCGCGCCGGTCTCGCGCGCGACCTGCCTGGCCGCCCTGTCGGAGATCGTGCTCTCGCTGAACACGGCCGGGATCTTGTTCTTGCGGACGAGGTCGATCAGTCGGCGCACCTGCTGCGGCGTGCCCTGCTCGTCGGCGTTGATCGGCCAGAGATAGGCCTCGCGCCAGCCATAGTCGCGGGTCAGGTAGCTGAACGCGCCCTCGCTGGAGACGAGCCAGCGCCGCTCTGCCGGCACCTTGTCGAGCCGCGCCCGCAGCGGGGCGTCGAGCGCCTTGAGCCTGGCGGCGTAATCGGCGGCGTTCTTCGCGTAGACGGCGGCGTTGGCGGGATCGGCGTCGGCCAGCGCCTTGCGGATGTTCTCGACATAGATCAGCGCGCTGCCCGTCGACATCCAGGCATGCGGGTTGGGCCGGCCCTCATAGGGCCCCTCCTTGATGCCGACAGGCACGATGCCCTCCGTCACCACCGCGCTCTTCACGTTCTTGACGTTGTCGAAGAAGCGCTCGAACCAGCGTTCGAGGTTCATCCCGTTCCAGAGCACGAGATCGGCCGATTGCGCCTTGACCACGTCGAGCGGCGTCGGCTGGTAGTCGTGGATTTCCGCGCCGGGCCTGGTGATCGATTCCACGATCGCGGCCGTGCCGGCGACGTTCTGCGCCATGTCCTGGATGATCGTGAAGGTGGTCACGACGCGCAGCGGCTTTCCCGGGGCGGACTGGGCCAGCGCTGCCTGACCGGCCAGCGACAGCCCACCAGCGAGCGCGACGGCGGTCAGGCCCATGACGTAGCGACGCGAAAACATGCTCTCTCCTGCGGCTCGGCTGATGATGGCGTTCACGCTATTGCAAATCAGTTGCATCTGTCAACGCTTCTGACAATGATTTGCAAGAAGCCTTTTTGCAAACGCCTCTCAGCGTTGCTATTGCGAAACGGATGACGGGAATCGATCAGCGCGTGGCCGGTTTCGAGGGCCAGCTCCGGGACGCCGGCCTGCGGATGACGCAGCAGCGCCGGCTGATCCTGCGCGTGCTGGCCGAGGCTGACGATCACCCCGACGCAAAAGGCATTTTCACGCGCGCCTTCGCGCAGGACCCGACATTGTCGCTCTCGACCGTCTACCGCACGATGAAGCTGCTGGAGACGCAAGGCGCGATCGAGCGCCATGCCTTCGAGGACGGCGTCTCGCGCTACGAACATGCCGACCAGCAGCATCACGACCATCTGATCGATGTCGAGAGCGGGCAGGTGGTCGAGTTCTCCTCGCCCGAGATCGAGGCGCTGCAGGCCAAGATCGCCGCCGAGCTCGGCTACGAGATCGTGCGCCACAGGCTCGAGCTCTACGGCCGCAAGATCGCGCCGGGCAAGCGGCGCGGCCGTCGCTGAGGCCGCGTGCACGGGTTGACCGCGGCCGGATTTCGGAGAGCAATGCCGCCTCCGACAAAAATCGCGAATGGCCGCTTCTCCCATGACCCTGCACACCACCACCCCGATCGACTCAGCCAAACTCGATCGTCTCGCCGAGGTCGCCGTCAGGGTCGGCCTGAATCTGCAGGAGGGGCAGGACCTGTTCCTGACCGCGCCGGTCGCGGCCCTGCCGCTGGTGCGCCGCATCGCCGAGCACGCCTACAGGGCCGGAGCCGGGCTGGTGGTGCCGATGCTCTCCGACGAGGAGACGACGCTGGCGCGCTACAAATTCGCGCACGACGCCAGTTTCGACCGTGCCGCCGGCTGGCTCTATGAGGGCGTCGCCAAGGCTTTCGCCGCCAACACGGCGCGGCTGGCCATCGTCGGCGACGATCCGATGCTCTTGTCCGGGCAGGATCCGAACAAGGTCGGCCGCGCCAGCAAGGCGAACTCGATCGCCTACAAGCCGGCGCTGGAGAAGATCGCCGGCTTCGACATCAACTGGAACATCCTGGCCTATCCGACGCTGTCATGGGCGCGGCAGGTCTTTCCGGGCGAGACCGACGACATCGCCGTCGGCAAGCTGGCCGATGCGATCTTCGCCGCCTCCCGCGTCGACCGCGACGATGCGATCCCGGCCTGGACCAGCCACAACGCGACACTGGCCAGGCGCACGCAATGGCTGAACGGGCAGCGCTTCGCGGCCCTGCGCTATACCGGCCCCGGGACCGACCTGACCATCGGGCTCGCCGACGGCCATGAATGGCAGGGCGGCGCCTCGACCGCGAAGAACGGCGTCGCCTGCAACGCCAACATCCCGACCGAGGAGGTCTTCACCACGCCCCATGCCCTGCGCGTCGAGGGTCATGTCCGCTCGACCAAGCCGCTCTCCTATCAGGGCACGCTGATCGCCGACATCGCCGTGCGCTTCGAGGCCGGCCGCATCGTCGAGGCCCATGCGACGCGCGGGCAGGAGGTGCTCGGCAAGGTGCTGGAGACCGACGATGGCGCGAGCCGGCTCGGCGAGGTCGCGCTCGTCCCGCATTCCTCGCCGATCTCGCAGAGCGGCCTGCTGTTCTTCAACACCCTGTTCGACGAGAACGCCGCCTGCCACATCGCGCTCGGCCAGTGCTATGCGAAATGCTTCCTCGACGGAGCCAATCTGTCGCCGGAGCAGATCGCGGCGCAGGGCGGCAATGCGAGCCTGATCCATATCGACTGGATGATCGGTTCGGACCGGATCGACATCGACGGCGTGCGCGAGGACGGGTCGCGCGTGCCGGTGTTCAGGCAGGGGGAGTGGGCATAACCCGCCATGACAACGATTGCGCCACCGGCGCCTTAGCCTGAGCTTTCATCGCAGCCCGGACCGACGTCGCGAGCGCAGCGGATCGCCGGCCGCCAGAGAGGCTGAACGCGATTTCGTGAAGACCTGCCTTCCCGAGGGCCTCGTTGGGCGTTGAGGCCGCAAGCCGTTGAGAGGTCTGCGAAAAACCTGACAGGCCTGACGGGCCATGCACAGGGCGCGCGGCATTCTTGTCTGGCCCACGCCCTTGTCCGTCCGCAATCCAGCCCCCTTTATGAGAAGGATCAGATGCTGGAGACCGGCCGCCTTGCCGCGTGGCGCGGGCTAAAGGGACGGATCTGTCGCCTCGATCGCGAGGCGAAAAAGGAGATACCGCGTTGAGCAAAGTTCCATCGACCCGTCGCAGCTTCCTCGCCGCCGGGTCCGCCATGGCCGGCGTGACGCTGCTGGGCGGAGCCTCCGGTCTGCTGCTGCCGGCCCGCGCGCAAAGCGTCGCGCCAACGCCGACGATGCGTGGCGGCGCCAACAATTACATTCCGGGCGCCCCGGTCGTCAGTCGCATTGGCGGCGGCGGTTTCTGGATGACGGGCACCGTGCGGCGCGCGGGCGACGGCGCGCCGCTGCCGAACGTGCGTATCCAGATCTGGGCGCACACCACGGAAGGGCGCGAGGATGACCGGCATAGCCACGGCGCGACGCTCACGGGCCCGGATGGCGCGTTCCGGCTGGAAATGCCGCAGATCATCCCCGCCTTCGGCCAGGCCCATGGCCATCTCGCCTATGAAGGAGACGGCTTCAGGACCGTCTTCCTTCGGCCCGTGATGGCGAGTTCGCGCGACACCCGCCTCAGCGCGCATTTTGTGCTTCAGCCGGCCTGAATGATTTGACGCCGGTTCGGAGCGCCCTGATCTGGGCGGCGTTCGCCCTCGTCGTGGCGGCGCCGATCGCCTTCGCCGCCACGAGCCCGTTGCTCGCCTGGCGTGACGGCGTCTATGTCGCGTCCGGCTTCGCGGGGATGCTTGCGCTGGCCGTAATGCTGGCCCAGCCCCTGCTGGCGGGCGGCTATCTGCCCGGCCTGCCGACGCGGCGCGGTCGCCGCGTGCATCGCTGGCTCGGGGTCGCTCTGGTGGCGATGATCGCCCTGCATGTCGCCGGGCTTTGGCTGACGAGCGCGCCGGACGTGATCGATGCGCTGCTGTTCGTTTCGCCCACGCCTTTTTCCGCGTGGGGGGTCGTCGCGATGTGGGCGGCGTTCGCCGCCGCCACGCTGGCGGCGTTCCGCGCTCGCCTGCGTATCCCGCCCAAGACATGGCGCATCGGTCACACGGTTCTTGCGGTGGTCGTCGTCCTGGGCAGCGTGGCGCATGCTCTGCTGATCGAGGGGACGATGGAGCCGCTGTCGAAGGCGGCGTTCTGCATCCTCGTGGTTCTGGCGACAGCGAAGGCCGTTTTCGACCTGCGCGTCTGGGTCCTGCTCTCACGCGCCAGGCGTTCGTGAAGCGCGTGGAATTGCGTCGCGGATCCGTCCCGACGCCAGGACGCGACCGCTTGTCTGACGCGCCCCGCGCTCACCCCGCCTTGCGCTTGTTCTGCCGGTTGGCGATCAGGTCGTCGACCACGGCGGGATCGGCCAGAGTCGAGGTGTCCCCCAAAGCCCCGAACTCGTCCTCGGCGATCTTGCGGAGGATGCGGCGCATGATCTTGCCCGAGCGGGTCTTGGGCAGTCCCGGCGAGAACTGGATCAGGTCCGGCGAGGCGATCGGGCCGATCTCCTTGCGGACATGCGCGACCAGTTCCTTGCGGAGCGCGTCGGAGGATTTTTCGCCCGTCATCAGCGTGACATAGGCGTAGATGCCCTGGCCCTTGATGTCGTGGGGATAGCCGACGACGGCGGCTTCCGAGACCTTCGGATGCGACACCAGCGCCGACTCGACCTCGGCCGTGCCCATGCGGTGGCCCGAGACGTTGATGACGTCGTCGACGCGGCCCGTGATCCAGTAATAGCCGTCGGCATCGCGCCGGCAGCCGTCGCCGGTGAAATACTTGTTGGGATAGGTCGCGAAATAGGTTTCCTCGAAGCGCTTATGGTCGCCATAGACCGTCCGCATCTGGCCGGGCCAGCTCTCGGCGATGACGAGATTGCCTTCGCAGGCGCCGAGCAGCACCTTGCCCTCGGCATCGACGATCTCCGGCTTGACGCCGAAGAAGGGCCGCGTCGCGGAGCCCGGCTTCAGCTTCGTCGCGCCCGGCAGCGGCGTGATCAGGATGCCGCCGGTCTCGGTCTGCCACCAGGTGTCGACGATCGGGCAGCGCCGGTCGCCGACGACGCGGTGATACCATTCCCAGGCTTCCGGATTGATCGGCTCGCCGACCGAGCCGAGCAGGCGCAGCGACTTGCGCTTCGTCCGCTTCACCGGCTCCTCGCCGGCGCCCATCAGCGAGCGGATCGCGGTCGGCGCGGTATAGAAGGTGTTGACCTTGTGCTTGTCGACCACGTCCCAGAAGCGCGAGATCGTCGGATAGGTCGGGATGCCCTCGAACATCAGCGTGGTCGCGCCGTTGGCGAGTGGGCCGTAGACGATGTAGCTGTGGCCGGTGACCCAGCCGACATCGGCCGTGCACCAGTAGATCTCGCCGTCATGATAGTCGAAGACGTATTTATGCGTCATCGCGGCATAGACGAGATAGCCGCCGGTCGTGTGCAGCACACCCTTTGGCTTTCCGGTCGAGCCCGAGGTGTAGAGGATGAAGAGCGGATCCTCCGCCTTCATCTCGACCGGCGGGCAATGGCCTGAGACCTTGGCCGCCTCCTCGTGATACCAGATGTCGCGACCCTCTTTCATCGCGACGTCGCCGCCGGTGCGCTTGACCACGATCACGGTCTTGACCGGGACCTTCTCGGCCGCCGCGTCGACATTGACCTTGAGCGGCACCTTGCGCCCGCCGCGCAGGCCCTCGTCGGCGGTGATGACGACGTCGGACGCCGCGCCCTCGATGCGCCCCGACAGCGAATCCGGCGAAAACCCGCCGAAGACGATCGAATGCACCGCCCCGATGCGCGCGCAGGCGAGCATCGCATAGGCCGCTTCCGGGATCATCGGCATGTAGATCGTGACCCGGTCGCCCTTCCTGACGCCCTTGGCCTTCAGCACATTCGCGAAGGTGCAGACCTCGGTGTAGAGCTGCCCGTAAGTGATCTTCTTCGACTCTGACGGGTCGTCGCCTTCCCAGATGATCGCGGTCTGCCTGGCCCTCGTCGCCAGATGCCGATCGACGCAGTTGTAGGCGACGTTGGTGGTGCCGTCCTCATACCATTTGATCGAGACCTTGCCCGGCCTGTAGCTGGCGTTGCGAACCTTGGTGTAGGGCTTGAACCAGTCGATCTGCTGGCCCTGCTCGCCCCAGAACCTGTCCGAATCCTTGATCGAGGCCGCATACATCTTCTTGTACTTGGCGTCGGTCAGATGCGCCTTCTTGGCCCATGCGGCCGGCACGTCATAGGTCGTCTCGGACATTTCAGGCATCTCCCCCGACTTGCATTCCGGCGGCTGTCGAAGCCCGGCCAAGGGCGGGTTCCATCCGCTTCGTATCGTCGGCGGCATCATAAGGTCCAGCGGCAGCGCGGCAAGCGCGCGCGCCTCGCACTTTCGGGCTAGAGCCATCCCGGCGAACGCCGCAATCCCCGGTTGCCCTGCGTCATGCTATGGTCCTTCCGCAACGGGAGGCGACCATGGGCAAGACCATCTGCATCTTCTCGGACGGCACCGGCCAGGCCGGCGGCGTCAACCCGATCAACTGGACCAATGTCTATCGCCTGTTCGTCGCGATGCGCGATGCCGATCCCGACGGGCAGATCTGCTTCTACGATCCGGGCCTCGGGGCCAATCCAGACGACAGCAAGAGCCTGACCGTGTTCGAGAAGGCCTACAATCTCGTCTCGAAAGCGACGGGCTACGGCATTACGCGCAACATCGTCGATTGCTACACCGCCCTGATGCATTGCTGCGAGCCGGGGGATCGCGTCTTCCTGTTCGGCTTCAGCCGGGGCGCCTACACCGTCCGCAGCCTCGGCGCCGTCCTCGGTCTCTGCGGCATTCCGCCCGGGCTGCCGAAAGTCCGGCGCTGGGACGGCTTCGAATCGCAGCTCGACGGCGCCGCGCGGACGATCGCGACGGAGGCCGTCACGAAGGTCTACCAGGTCCGCGACGCCAAGGCGCGCGAGGACGCGGCGGCGGCGTTCCGCGATACGCACCGGACCAGCGCCGCGCCGCCCTATTTCGTCGGCGTCTGGGACACGGTCCGCGCGCTCGGCGTCAAGGGCCTCAGCGACCTGCTGCCGAACCGGCACTATTTCAACAACGACTTCCTGCACAAGGACGTGCGCTACGGCCGGCAGGCGCTGGCGATCGACGAGAACCGCAAAACCTTCAAGCCGGAAATCTGGGATGAGCGCGGCGCTCCTCCCGACCAGATCAGGCAGGTCTGGTTCTCAGGCGTGCACAGCGATATCGGCGGCGGCTATGGCTTGCGGATGGGTCTTGCCGACCTGACGCTGGAATGGATGATCGCGGAGGCGATGGCCTGCGAGGCGCCGCCTGCGATCGATCTCGCGAAACTGCCGCAGCCGCTCGCGCCCGACGCCCTGGGCAACCAGCATGACGAGCGCCAGACCGCATCCTTTCCGCCCTGGCAACTGGGGACGCGCGAGGGTTTCGTCGGCCACGGCCATTTCCGCGAGACCGCCGCGACCGCGCCTTCGGTCAGGATACGCTTCGACGCGGACTCAGCGCCGGTGCTTGGCGACCCGTTTCCCTACCGGCCCGTCGCGCTGCGAAACCACCCCGACTTCAGAACCGGCTATTCCTGAGAGCCGGCAAGCGGCGTCACAACCCGCCCATCCCGCAGACGAGCGCCCATTCCCCGTCCGTCACCGGCTGCACCGAGAGCCTGAACGAGGTGACCAGCGCCATCTTCGCCAGCTTCGGCTCGGCCTTGACCTGCGCCAGCGTCACCGGCTTGGGCAGCGGCTTCACCGCCTTGAAATCGACCAGCACCCAGGGCTCGCCGGGAATCCAGTTATAGGCTTCCCTGATCACCTCGACGATGCCGACGACCTCGAGCCCCTCGTTGGAGTGGTAGAAGAAGACCTGCTCGCCCAGCTTCATCGCCATCAGGTTGAGCTTGGCGGTGTGGTTCTTGACCCCGTCCCAATGCGTGCCCTTCGCGCCGGCAGCGACCTGCTCGTCCCAGGACCATTTGGAGGGCTCGGATTTGATCAGCCAATGGGGCATGAAGGTGCTCGGCAGTGGGCAGTCGGCAATAGGCAGTCGATAGCCAATTCCCGCGCGACTGCCTACTGCCGATTGCCTACTCCCCCTCTTCCTGCATCGGCGACGGCGGCCGCGACGCAGCCTGCCCGTTCTCGTTCCAGAACCGGACCATCTCTCGCGTCAGCGCGGCATAGTCCTGTGGGTCGAGTTCAACGCGAACCTCGCCCTCGCCGAAGGGCAGGATCAGCACGAAGCGATGGGCGTCCTCGGCCCGCCTGCGCCGCAACTGGATCACCGGGCCGGCCGGCACGCGGCCCGCCAGCGCCACGGGCAGGCTTTCGGTCACGAGTTCGGAACCCGTGGTCTTCTTCACCTCGGCGATGCCACGCGCCACGCGCTTTTTCAGATCCGACCAGTCGCCAGCCATGCAATTCTCCTTACAGTTCCGCGCGGATCGGCCGTGCGAGCAGGCCGGCCACCGCCTCGCGCACGCCGCCGCGCCCGGCGATGACGTCCGCGATCGCCTGCGCGATCGGCATCTCGATGCCCCGCGCCTGCGCCATCTCGGCCAGGGCGCCCGCCGTGAACGCGCCCTCGGCCAGCTTTCCGCCCGACGCGTCCTCCAGCGCCCGTCCCTGCCCGAGCGCGAGCCCGAAAGAGAAATTCCGCGATTGCGCCGAAGAACAGCTCAGCACGAGATCGCCCAGCCCCGATAGCCCCATCAGCGTCTCCGCCTGGCCGCCATAGGCCGCGCCGAACCGGCGCAACTCGGCAAAGCCGCGCGCCACCAGCGCGGCGCGGGCGCTCTCGCCATAGCCGAGTCCGATCGCGACGCCCGCCGCGATGGCGAGCACGTTCTTGGCCGCCCCGCCGATCTCGACGCCGCGCGGATCGGCGCTGTGATAGATTCGGAAGGCGGCAGAACTCAACGCCTGCGCCAGCGTCCGCGCGAGATGCGCGTCGACCGCAGCCAGCGTCACGGCCGTCGGCAGTCCGCGCCCGACATCGGCGGCGAAACTCGGGCCGGACAGGATCGCCGGCACGGAACCTGGAAAGGCGTCCGCGATGATGTCGGTGGTGAACAGGTCGCTGCCCTGCTCGATGCCTTTGGCGGCCGAGATGGCCGGCAGCCCGACCGGGACGGCCAATGCCAGCGCCTCGCAGACCTGCCGCAGCGCCTGCGTCGGCACGGCCAGCACGAGCGCGCGGGCCTGCGTCAGATCGGCCAGCGATGCGGTCGCGCGGACGCTGCCGGGCAGTGTCACGCCGGGCAGGCGCGGCGCTTCCCCGGTCGCGCGGATCGCAGCCACGGTCTCTTCGTCGCGCGCCCAGAGCACGACATCGCGCCCGGCCCGCGCCGCCGCCAGCGCCAGCGCCGCTCCCCAGGAGCCCGCGCCGACGACGCCGATCGTCTGGAACAGCGCGGCCCCGCTCATGACTTTTCGCGCTTCATGATTTGGGGCGCAGTTCGTCCAGCGGCCAGCGCGGCCGCGCCAGCGCGCCCATGTCGTCGACCATGCCGAGCTTGAGCCGCTCCAGCCCGGCCCATGCGATCATCGCGCCATTGTCGCCGCAGAGCGAGAGCGGCGGCGCGATCATCGGCAGGCCGGCCTCGGTGGCGAGCCGCGTGAGGCCGCGCCGGATCGGCTGGTTCGCCGAGACGCCGCCGGCGACGACGAGCGCGTTCGGCATGATGCCGGCCTCGCGGCAGGCGCGCAGGCCGGCCCGCGTCCGGTCGACCAGAAGATCGACAACGGCGGCCTGAAACGAGGCGCAAAGATCGGCGACGTCGCGATCCGACAGCGGCGCGATCCGCTCGGCGACGAGACGCACCGCCGTCTTGAGGCCCGACAGCGAGAAATCGGGTTTGGGCCGCCCGCTCATCGGCCGCGGAAAATCGAAGCGCTCGGGATCGCCGGCCTCCGCCTCGCGCTCGACCGAAGGGCCGCCCGGATAGGCCAAGCCGAGCATCTTGGCGATCTTGTCGAAGGCCTCGCCGACGGCGTCGTCGATGGTGCCCCCTAACTTGAGATGATCGCCGACGCCGCGCACGACGAGCAATTGCGTGTGCCCGCCCGAGACCAGCAGCAGGAGATAGGGAAAGGCCAGATTGTCGGTGAGCCGCGCCGTCAGCGCATGGGCTTCGAGATGATTGACCGCGATGAAGGGCTTTCCGGTGACCAGCGCGATCGCCTTGGCGGTCGTGAGCCCGACCATGACGCCCCCGACGAGGCCCGGCCCGGCGGCGGCCGCGACCGCGTCGATCTGGTGGGGTTCGAGATCGGCCTCGGCGAAGGCGCGCGCGACGATCCGGTCCAGCGCCTCGACATGGGCGCGCGCCGCGATCTCGGGCACGACACCGCCATAGGCCGCATGCGCCGCGATCTGGCTCAGCACCGCGTTGGAGAGGATTTCGGGCTTGCCGGCCGGCGACAGGCCAACGATAGCGGCCGCAGTCTCGTCGCAAGTCGTCTCTATGCCCAGAACTCGCATGGTCGGTCGATCTTGGTCTCGCAAAGGGCGATTGGATGTCGCGGCAGGCTGGCGGTTTCGCGCCGGCAATTCCCTCGTATAGTGCGCGGGCCAGCATAAGGCCAAGGGGCTGCGCCGCCCGACGGTCCATCGGGACCGGAAGCGGCGCGGCAAGGCCACAAAACCGGGGGAAGACGCAAGGCGCATGACCGAAACCGCAGCTTCGCTCCAGGCCCGCCCCGCCGGCCGGTTCGTCATCGGCACGCGCGGCAGCCCGCTCGCGCTCGCCCAGGCGCATGAATTCGCCGGCCGCCTGTCGCAGGCCCATGGCTGGGACGCTGGCGAACTGCCGCTCGACATCATCAAGGTGACGGGAGACGCGATCCAGGACCGGCCGCTCTCGGAGGCCGGCGGCAAGGGCCTGTTCACCAAGGAGATCGACCTGGCCCAACTCGGCCGGCGCATCGATTTCGCGATCCACTCGGCCAAGGACCTGCCGACGGCGCTGCCGGACGGGCTCGTGATCGCCGGCTACCTGCCGCGCGAGGACGCCCGCGACGCCCTGATCGCGCGCGACGCCAGCCGCATCCTGGATTTGCCGCAAGGCGCGATCGTCGGCTCGGCCTCGCTGCGCCGGCAGGCGATGCTGCGGCGGCTCAGACCCGACCTCGACATCATCCTGCTGCGCGGCAATGTCGGCACGCGCCTTTCGAAGGTGGCCAGCGGCGAGATCGCCGCGACGCTGCTGGCGCTGGCCGGGCTGAAGCGGCTGGGCCTTGCGGACAAGGTTTCAGGCGTGCTGCCGGTCGGCGAGTTCCTGCCGGCCGTCGGGCAGGGCGCGATCGCGGTCGTGGTCCGCGCCGGCGACGAGGCGGCCGCGGAGGCGCTCGCGCCCATCCTGTGCCGCGACACCGGCATCGCGCTGGCGGCCGAGCGCGCCTTCCTGACCGAGCTCGACGGCTCCTGCCGGACGCCGATCGCAGGCCACGCCACCGTCTCGGACGGCAGAGTGCATCTGCGCGGGCTGCTGCTCTCGCCCGACGGAACGGCCAGCGCCGGCGACGAGAACACGGCCTCCGCGAGCGACGCCGCCGCGATGGGCGCCGAACTTGGACGCGCCCTGCGCGTTCTGGCTCCGCAGGGCATCTATGGCTGACGCCATGACGAGACCGGAAGGACACATCATGCGTATCTTCGTCTTCCGCCCGCAAAGCGACGCGCAGCGCAGCGCGCAGGCGATCCGCGCGCGCGGCCACGAGCCGGTTCTGGCGCCGCTGTTCACGCTGGCGCGGTTGCCGGACGCCGCGCCCGAGGGAGATTTCGCCGCGATCGTCCTGACCAGCGGCAACGCCGTGCCTGCGCTGACCGAGGGTCCGGCCGCCTGGCGCGAGCTGCCCGTTTTCAGCGTCGGCGCGCGCACCGCCGAAGCCGCCCGCGCGGCCGGGTTCGGCGACGCCCGCAGCGCCGGCGGCGACCGGCACGACCTCGCCGAGCTGATCGGCAGCAACATGCCGGCGGGCGCGCGACTTTTGCTGATCGTCGGGCGAGACCGGCATGAGGATCTGCCGGAGGTCCTGACGAAGGCGGGCTTCTCCGTCGACATCTGGACGGCCTACGCGGCCGAGGCCGTCGCCACGCTGCCGAAGGAGGCCGCCAAGGCCATCGTCGACGGCCAGGTCGACGCCGCCCTGCATTATTCGCCGCGCGGAGCGGAGACCTTCGTGCGGCTGACCAACGCCGTCCATCTCGGCGACGAGGCCATGGCGCTGACCCATGTCGCGCTCTCGGCCGAGGTCGCGGCGCCCCTGATCGCGGCGGGCGCCGATACGGTGCTCGTCGCCGAGCACCCCGAGGAGGCCGCGCTGCTGGCCGCGCTCGATCAGGTATCGGCTCGCAATCGCCGCGGGGAGGGTGCTACAGACAGCGCCATCGCGCCGGCCGGCGTCGAGACGGACACGGATATGATGGGCGATACCGAGACCTCAGCACCCAAGCGCCCGCGCTCCCGCCGCACGCCTCCGACGCTGGAGGCGCAGGCGCAGGAGGTGACCGAAGCCGCAGCCGGCGCGACGGCCCCTGAGGCGGTCCTGCCGACGGAAGCCCTGCCTGAGGAGTTCTCGCCACCGCCGGTCGCGGAACCCGCGCCTGACGCCGAACCCGAAGCGAAGCCGACCATTGCAGCCGCCGCCACTCGTCCCGAGCCGGCGCCGCAACCGCGCCGCTCGCCTCTGCCCGCCATGGCTCTGGCGGGGATCGTCGGCGGCGTCATCGGCGCGGGGCTGGTGATGCTGGCGATGAGCCGGACCACGCCCGTGATCAGCGCCGAGGAGGTGGCGGGCCTTCGCAGTCAACTGGCGGGCCTGCAGAGCCGGACCGACGCCCTGCAGGGCCAGACGGCAGCCGCGGCCAAGGCCGGGACCGACGCCCAGGCCGCGAGCGCCCGCGCGAGCGAACTCGCCACGGCCGCCCAGCGCGCGCAGATACCCGATGCAAGCGCGATCGCGAGCCTGAGCGAGCAGGCGAAGCGCGCCGAGGCCGCCACCGCCGCGATCGGCCAGCGCCTCGACCAGGCGGCGGCGCGGATCGGCAGCGTCGAGACGCTCGCGAAGACGGCCGCCGAGCCGAGCCCGCAGGCGATGGCCGCGGCCCGAATCGTGCTGGCCGAACGCGTCCGGACCGCGCTCGCCTCGGGCCAGCCCTTCGCGAGCGATGTCGCCGCGCTCCAGACGGGCGGCGGCGCGGCTGGCGAGATCGCGGCGCTCAACGCGGTCGCCGCCACCGGCGCGCCCACGCAAGGCGCGCTGCTGGCGCGGTTCAAGACGCATCAGGCGATGTTCGCGCGCGAAATGACGCCCGCCAATGCCGGCTGGCAGGAGCAGTTGCTCGGCATCGCCAGCCGGGTGGTGACGATCCGCCCCGTCGGCGACACCGGCGCCAACGACCCCTCGACGCTGGTGATGCGGCTGGAGAACGCCATCTCCGGCGGCAGGATCGCCATGGCCGCGTCGCTCTGGGGGCAATTGCCGGAGCCGGCGCGCCGCGCCAGCGCCGAATTCGGCGCCAATCTCCAGAAACGCGCCGCGGCCGATGCGGCGATCGCGAAAATAGCTCAGGATGCCGTCGCCGCGCTCGGCGCGGCAGGCTGACGAAAGGATAGAGTCCATGGTCCGCGTTCTGCTCTATCTCGCCGTCATCGCCGCGCTCGCCGTCGGCGCGGTCTGGCTCGCTGACCGGCCGGGCGAGGTCACCATGGTCTGGCAGGGCTACCGGATCGAGACCTCGGTCGCCATCGCCGCCATCGGCGTCGTGGTGCTGGCCATGCTGGCGATGCTGGGCTGGGCGGTGCTGCGCTTCGTGCTCGGCTTGCCGGGCGCGTTCAGCTTCGCCTCCCGCGCGCGGCGCCGGGCGCGCGGTTTCGAGGCGGTCTCGCGCGGCATGGTCGCTATCGGCGCGGGCGATCCCGTAGCGGCTGGCCGCCACGCCAGCGACGCCCGCCGTTTCGCCGGCAACGAGCCGCTGACCCTGCTGCTGGAGGCGCAATCGGCGCAGCTTTCGGGCGATCGGGCCAAGGCGGAGGCCGCCTTCAAGCAGATGCTCGACAGGCCGGAGACGCGCGTGCTCGGCCTGCGCGGCCTCTTCGTCGAGGCGAGGCGTCGCGGCGACATGACGGCCGCGCGGGCTTTCGCCGACGATGCCGTGCGCCGCTCGCCCTCGCTCGCCTGGGCCAACGACGCGCTGCTGGACTTCCACACCGCCGCCGGAGACTGGCCTGCGGCGCGCACCGCCGTCGAGCGCCGCGCCGCCTTGCGGCTGGCCGAGAAGACCGAGGCGCGCCGCCAGCGCGCCGTGCTGCTCGCGGCCGAGGCGCTGGAGGCCAAGGGCCGCGAGCCGGAGAAGGCGCTGGCGGCGGCGCTCGAGGCGGTCAAGCTCTCGCCGGGTCTGACGCCCGCCGCCACGCTGGCCGGCCGCATGCTCTCGGAGCGCGGCGACATCCGCAAGGCCGCCAAGCTGCTGGAAGCGGCGTGGAAGGAGGCCTCGCACCCCGACATCGCCGCCGCCTATCTCGACGCGCGGCCCGGCGACAGCGCGCAGGACCGCCTGGCGCGGGCCGTGACGCTGACGAAGCTCAGGCCCGCCGATCCCGAGGGCGTGCTGGCGCTGGCGGGAGCGGCGATCCACGCGCATGAATTCGGCAAGGCCCGCGAGGCGCTGAGGCCGCTGCTCGCCGGCGGCGCATCGGTGCGCGCCTGCCTGCTGATGGCCGAACTCGAGGAGGCCGAGCATGGCGCGGCCGGGCGCGTGCGCGAGTGGCTGGCGCGGGCCACCCGCGCCCCGCGCGACGCCGCCTGGGTCGCCGACGGGCTCGTCTCCGACCAGTGGATGCCGGTCTCCCCGATCTCGGGCCGGCTCGACGCCTTTGTCTGGACCGTGCCGCCGGCAACGCTCGGCAGCCGCGCGGACGGGCTGGACGACGTCCTGGCCGATCTCGACGACCCGTCTGCGCCGCTGATCGAAGCGCGCGCCGAGGCGAGCCGGGTCGAGCCCGAACCCGCGACGATCATTCCGCCCAAAAGCGAGCCGAAGCCCGAACCCAAGGCCAAGCCCAAGCCCAAGCCTGAACCGGCTGCGGCGATGCCTGCCGAGCCCGCATCGAAGCCGGTGGTCGCCGAGCCCGCCGCAGCGATCATGCCCGAGCCGAGGCCCGAACCGAAGCCGCCCGCTCCGGTCATCATCGAGCCCGAGCCCAAACCGGCCGCCAAAGTCGAGACCAAAGAGGAGTCGAAGCCGGAACCCAGGCCCGACCCGGTCGCCAGGGTGGCCGACAAGCCGGCCGAGCCGGCGATGGCTCACTCCGCCGCCAATGGCGCGGGACGTCCCAAGCCGGTGATCTTCCCGGTCTCGCACGCGCCCGACGATCCCGGCCCGGAGGAGATCCCGGCGACCGAGCCGGACAAGAAGGCGAAATTCCGCATCTTCGGCTGATCCGGTCCCGCCATCGAAAGGGGGTGCGCTTGGCCGGCGCACCCCTTATAGCGTCGCCATGACCTCGGACATCAGCATTCCCGACGCCGCCGCCGGCGTGACGCTCGTCGTCACCGCGCAACAGGCCGGAACCCGGCTCGACAAGGCGCTGACCCTGCTCTCGGTCGAGATTTCGCGCGCCCGCCTGCAGCAGGTCATCAAGGAGGGCGGCGTCAGGCTCAACGGCGCGGTCTTCACCGATGGCAGCCGCAAGGTCGTCGAGGGCGACGAGCTGGCGCTGGTGATGCCGGAAGCCAGGCCCGCCGATCCGGCCGGCCAGGACATACCCCTGAACGTCGTGTTCGAGGACGAATACCTGATCGTCATCGACAAGCCGGCCGGGCTCGTCGTCCATCCGGCCGGCGGCCATGAGGACGGCACGCTGGTCAACGCGCTGATCGCCCATTGCGGCGACAGTCTTTCGGGCATAGGCGGCGTGCGCCGGCCGGGCATCGTTCACCGGCTCGACAAGGACACGAGCGGCCTTCTGGTGGTCGCCAAGACCGACAAGGCGCATCAGGGCCTGGCCAGGCAGTTCGCCGACCATGGCCGCACCGGCCCGCTGGAGCGGGCCTATCTCGCCATCGCCTGGGGCATGCCGCGCCGGCACAACGGCACGATCGCCGCCAATCTCGAACGCTCCAGCCGCAACCGCGAAAAGATGGCGGTCGTCGCCGAGGACAGGGGCCGCGAGGCGATCACGCATTTCACCGTGATCGAGCGTTACCCGGCCCTGCTCAAGGGCGCGCAGGAGACCGAGCCGCTCGCCAGCCTGATCGAGTGCCGGCTGGAGACCGGGCGCACCCACCAGATCCGCGTGCATATGAGCCATGTCGGTCATCCCCTGCTCGGCGACCGGCTCTACGGCTCAGGATTCGCCACCAAATCCTCGCGGCTGCCCGACAGGGCGCGCGCGGCGCTCGACGCGCTGGGCCGGCAGGCGCTGCATGCGGCGCTGCTCGGCTTCGCCCATCCCGTCACGGGCGAGGACATGCATTTCGAGTCCGAGCCGCCGGAAGATTTTGCATTGCTGCAAGCAGAACTCGCGGCCCTGTGAGGCAAGCGGGCTCGGCTGCCCATTTTCCGCCAATCTCGGCTGGTCTATACTGCGTTGCGAAAGCGGATGGCCAAGGGGGCGCCGTTTTCGACATCGCGCCCGTGAACCCGCGCGCATCCGGCGCGTTGGGTTAGGTCATGGGCAAAGGCCGGCATCGGGGCGCGCCCGACCGGTTGGCTCGCCGCGAAGCGGGGGCCGGAAAGGAATAGCGAGCATGGCCGCGACGTCATTGCCCGTTCTGTCCGCCGAAGGCGGGCTGTCACGGTATCTGGACGAGATTCGGAAGTTTCCGATGCTCGAGCCGAATCAGGAATTCATGCTGGCCAAGAGCTGGCGCGAGCATGGCGACCGCGACGCGGCGCACAAGCTCGTCACCTCGCATCTGCGGCTCGTCGCCAAGATCGCGATGGGCTATCGCGGCTATGGCCTGCCGATCGGCGAGGTCGTGTCCGAGGGCAATGTCGGCCTGATGCAGGCGGTCAAGCGCTTCGAGCCCGACAAGGGTTTTCGCCTCGCGACCTATGCGATGTGGTGGATCAAGGCCTCGATCCAGGAATATATCCTGCGCTCCTGGTCGCTGGTGAAGATGGGCACCACCGCCAACCAGAAGAAGCTGTTCTTCAACCTGCGAAAGGCCAAGAGCAAAATCTCGGCGCTGGGCGAGGGCGATCTGCGGCCCGAGCAGGTCAAGACGATCGCGACCAAGCTCGGCGTCAACGAGCAGGACGTCATCGACATGAACCGCCGTCTGGGCGGCGATTCCTCGCTCAACACGCCGCTGCGCGAGGATGGCGACGGCGAATGGCAGGACTGGCTGGTCGACGACAGCGAGAGCCAGGAGCGCCGCTATGCGGAATCGCAGGAGAGCGACAACCGGCATTCGGCCCTGCGCGAGGCGCTCGACGTGCTGAACCCGCGCGAACGCCGCATCTTCGAGGCGCGTCGCCTGGTCGACGATCCGATCACGCTGGAGCAGCTCTCGGAAGAGTTCGGCGTCTCGCGCGAGCGCGTCCGCCAGATCGAGGTCCGCGCCTTCGAGAAGGTGCAGGAGGCGGTCAAGAAGGCGATCGTCCGGATCGAGGCGCCGCGCATGGCGCTGCCGGCGGCTTGAGCTGTCTGGCCACTTTCAGCAAGATTATAGGGGCGCGCGAGCGCCCCTTTTTTCGCAACGACGGGGCTCAATACAGCGGCGGCAGCGGTTGCAGCGGCAGGCGGATCGGCCCGAGATAGACCCGCCCCTCGCGCAGCACGACCGGCGGCAGTGGCGTCAGCCCCGGAGCCGCGCCCGGCAGTTGCGCGCTGAGCCGGCCGCCGAGAAGCCCGCCGAGCCCGCTCATCAGCCCGCCGACCGGCACGCCGGCGATCTGGCGGATGCCGGCGAGCGAAGCCTGCACCTGACCCGAGACGCGATGCGTCTGGTCGAGCAGGAACTGGCCGGTCGCCTCGACTCTGGACGCGCCCTTCACCGAGACGAGCTTCGTCAGTTCGATCTGGCCGCCGGCGGTGCGCCAGGCCTCCAGCGCGTCTGGATTGAGGCCGATCCGGAAGGCGTCCGTCTGCGTCGCTGTCGCCTGGATGTCGACGTCGCCGGGCTCTGCGATGCCGAGCAGGGTATCCAGCGCCGGCAGCACTGAGCCCTTGATCGCGATGGCGAGATCGACCGCCTGATCCGTTGCCGGCCGTGTCGGGTTGCGGCGCAGATGCGTCTCCAGCGAGGCCGCGCGCCACGTTTCATTGGCGAGGCCCGGCGCGCTCAGCGTCGCGTTGGGGCCGGTCATGACGATCGCGACGCGTTCGGGATCGCCGGCCTTGTGGGTCAGGCTGGCCTGGAAGCCGGTCCAGCCGAGATCGAGCTTGCGGCCCTCGGGCAGGCTCGCCTGCAGCGGCCCGGTGATCTCGGCGATGACGAGGCCGGGCGTATAGATCTGCCCGACCGCGACGGCCGGGCCGGTCTGCGCCCTGACGCCCTCGCCCCAGCGCGCCGAGGTCAGCGCCAGAGACGCGCAGCGCAGCTCGACCCGAAAGGGGAAACCCGAGATCGTGCGGTCGGCGCAGTCCCAGCTTCGTCCAAGGCCCGCCTCGCGGGCGAGCGCGGCATCGACCGCCTCGGCGACGCGCCCGCGCACGACGAACCAGAAGCCGGTCCATGCCAGGGCCGCCAGCGCGATTAGGATGAAGGGCAGATAGAGCCAGAAGCGGCCCGGGCGGCGCGCGGAGGCGGGAGCGGTCATGCGGTGGGCATCCATTGCGGAAGATCGGGCGGATTGTTAGCTGCGGCCGGCGGTTGGCGCCAGCGCGGCCATCCCGCTTGAAGCAGCCCGGCATGGCCAAATGATGGGACGACGATGACGACGCCGGCAATGGAAGGCGACCTCTGGGTCTTCGGCTACGGTTCGCTGATCTGGCGACCGGGCTTTGCCTTCGCGGAAAGCCTGCAGGCGCGGCTGCACGGCTATCACCGCTCGCTCTGCGTCTTCTCGCATGTCCATCGCGGCACGCCGGAGCGGCCCGGCCTCGTTCTGGGGCTCGATCGCGGCGGCATGTGCCGGGGGCTGGCCTTTCGCGTGGCGGCGGACAAGGCCGACGAGACCATCGCCTATCTGCGCGCCCGCGAGCAGGCGACCTCGGTCTATGTCGAGAAGCATCTGCCGGTGCGGCTGGAGGACGGGCGGCAGGTTGCGGCGCTGGTCTATGTCGCCGACCGCAAGCACCTGCAATATGCCGGAAAACTATCGCCGGACGAGCGCCTCGAACTGGTCCGGCACGGACGCGGCAGTTCGGGCGAGAACCCCGATTACGTGCTGCAGACCCATGACTATCTCGGCAGGATGGGCGTCTTCGATCCGGTGCTCGCAGGGCTCGCCGAAGAGTTGCTGAAGCCCGGAACCGGACGCCTCTGAACGCCTCCTGGATTTTCCGTCATTGCGAGCGCTAGCGAAGCAATCCAGCGTTTCGCTCCACGCCCTCCTGGGTTGCTTCGCTGACGCTCGCAATGACGGTGGCGAAGCCCGGAAGCCGTTGCTGTCAGACCTCGGGCATCAGGTCGAGCAGCGCGGCGCGGCGGCTGACGCCGTCCTCGGCCAGCAGATGGACATGGATTTCGGTGGCCCCGGCCTGCGCCACGGCGTGACGCCAGCGCGTCAGCGCCGCCTCGACGCCGAAAGGGCCGCTGTCGCGCGCCGCCACGATCCGGCGCTCGGCGTCGACCGCCAGCAGCACGGCGTCGGTGAAGCCGAGCGCGTGGTCGTCCGCCACCGCGAAGACCGAGGCGACGAAGCGCCGGCCCGAGCGCCCTCGCCAGGCGGTGAAGCGCCTGCCGGTCAGTCCCGCCGCGCTTCGCAGCGGCATTTCGCGGGCGGCCGCGGGCGCCTGGAAGGCCTCGTCGTCGAACAGATCCTCGCGGTAGCGCAAAGCGAGAGCAGCCATGTCGTTCCTCCTTTGTTCCGAAAACAAAATGGGAACGAGCATGCCCCTGTGTCAAGCCGCTTTCCCAAAGGAGAGCCGATGCTCCTGACAGATTCAGGTCTGGCGCGCCGCCAGCGGATCGAGCCCGAGCGCCGCGAGTTCGGCGCGGCCCTGAGCCAGAAGCCGGTCGCTGGCGGTCTCGATGCGCTCCTGCAGCAGGGTCTGGAACGCGACCTTGTCCATGCCCGGCGCGATCGCCGGCATGATCTCGACCCGGATCGTGCCGGGGCGCCGCAGGAACTTGCGGCGCGGCCAGTAGAGCCCGGAGTTCAGCGCGACCGGCAGGCAGGGCACGCCGAGATCGGCATAGAGATGGGCGACGCCGAACTTGTAGGCCGGCGGCGCGCCGGCGGCGGTGCGCGTGCCCTCCGGGAAGATCAGCAACTGCCGGCCGCGCTCGCCGAGTTCGATCCGCGCCCGGCGCGTGACATGGGCGAGGGCGCGCGCGCGTCCGCCGCGATCGACCGGAATCATCCTGAGCTTGGTCAGGCACCAGCCGAAGAACGGAATCCAGGTCAGTTCGCGCTTCAGGATGAAGACCGGATCGGGAAACAGCGTCACCAGGACGAAGGTTTCCCAGAAGGACTGGTGCTTGGACGCGACCATCAGCCCGCCCGGCGGAATATGCTCCGTCCCGGTGATCTCGTAGCGGGTGCCCACCACGACGCGCATCAGCCAGAGCGCCGTCTTCGCCCAGGTCACGGAGACCTTGAACAGATAGCGCGGCGGCAGCAGCAGCGAAGGGAACGCCGCGAAGACGAGCCAGAGCGCGAGGTTCAGGTAGAACAGGACGTTGAAGACGAGAGAGCGCAGGACGAGCATGGCGCGCAAAGAGCGCGGCGCGCCGGCCGCGTCAAGCAGCCGGAGAGGCTCAGCCGTCTCCCAAGGTCGCGGGGGCCTGCGAGCGGCGTTCGCTCTCGGGGCCGATTTCGCCCGGCGGCTTGGGCGAGACCGGCTTGCGGCCGCCGATGATGACGGAGAGCCGCGACGTTTCCGGGTCGCCCTCGACCGCGCCGCGCAGCCGGGCCGCGAGATACTTCACATATTCGGGCGCGAGCAGCTTCAGCGTGTCCCAGTCGCGCCACCAGGCCGAGGCATCCATCTGGCTGGTCACGACGGGATGGGGCACGAGCCGCAGTCCCGGCATGGCATGCTGCAGCTCGGCCAGCGTGCGCGGCATGTGATAGTTGGAGGTGACCACCAGCAGGGAGCGGAACTCGTGCTGGCGGACCCAGCGCCGCGTCTCGATGGCGTTGCCGATCGTGTTGCGGGCGCGGTAGTCGAGGTCGACGCAGCAGGCCAGAAGCCCGCGCGACGAAGGGTTGAGCTTGGCGAGTTCCTCGCGGCCGGTCTTCTCGTTGACGCCGCTGATGAGCAGGCGCGCGCCGCGCTCGGCTCCGAGCAGGCCGATGGCGTCGCCGATGCGCTGCGAGCCGCCGGTCACGACGACGATGGCGTCGGTCCGTGGGACGGAGGCGGGCTCCCGCACCGCGATCCGCGAGGCGAACCCGGCATAGCCCGCCAGCAAGGCCACGGCCACGGCCACGGCCGCGCCGGCCGCGAGCCGCCTGATCCGCATCCAGCCGGACGAGTCGCGCGACGATTCCGCCGACGCGTCGTCGCGCCGTCCACGTCCGATCGCGAAATCCCCCGGTCCGGTTCCGATCATCGCCATGGCCCTCGCTTACCCGCGTAATCGGGCATAAAGGCGGCGGGCAGGGCTGGCGCTCGCCACATCGGTTAAGCGAGCCCCCTCAGATAGCGGCGGACGGTGAAGCGCGACACCACGCCCGCGATCGCGGCGACGACCATGGCGATCAGGATGACGGCGCCATACCCCGTCCAGCCGATCTCGAAAGCGCCGAACAGCGCCTGCAACTGCTCGCCCTCGGGGGCGGCGCGCCAGCGCGAGGCGAACCAGCCGAGCAGGCCGATCACCACCACCGCGGCGAGGCCGCCCGCCGCGCCGCCGCGCAGGCCGAGCTGGACGAAGCGGCTCTGGAATTCGCGCGCGATGAAGGCGTCGTCGGCGCCGACGAGATGCAACACCTCGACGCTGTCGCGGCTGCCGGCCATCGCGCCGCGCGTGGCGAAGGCGACCGCCAGCCCGGCGGCGCAGAGCACCAGCAGCACCACGGCGACGCCGGACAGGATGATGGTGTTGGCCATGGTCGAGAGCCGGCGCACCCAGAGCCGGTGATCGTCGAGACTGGCGCTCGGCAGATCGCGCCGCAGGGCCGCGCCGAAAGCGGCGAGCTCGGGGGCGGAGGCCGACTTCAGCTTCAGCACGATCAGGCGCGGCACCGGCAGCTCGACGAGATCGAGCCCCGTCCCGAGCCAGGGCTCGAGCAGCTTGTCGGACTCTGAACGAGGCACGACGCGCACGCTCTCGATCGCGGCGACGCCGGCCGCCATGGCGACCGCCTGCGCCAGATCCGCCTCGATGTCGCGGCGCGCATCGGGGCGGATCTGGATCGTCATCTCGTTGGCGACGGCCCCGCGCCACTGGTCGGAGGCCCGGGCCGCCAGCACGGCGGCTCCCGCGCTCAGCGCCGCGAGGAAGGTCAGGATCGCGATCACGGCCATCAGCGCCCGGCCGGCGACGGAATCGACCGGCACGAGCGGCCGGTCGCGCCGCAGGTTGACCGGCAGGACCTGCTCCTCCGGAAAACCCTCGTCGACATGCGCGTCAGGCGTCGACATGGAGATGTCCGTCGGCCAGCACCAGGCGCGGCGCGTCGTAGAGTTCCATCAAGGCGAGATCGTGGGTCGCGATCACCACCGCGGTCCCAAGCGTCCGCAGTTCCATGAACAGCCGCAGCAGGCGGCGGCCGAGCGCGGGATCGACATTGCCCGTCGGCTCGTCGGCGAGCAGCAGCTCGGGCCGGGCGATCAGCGCGCGCGCGATCGCGGCGCGCTGCTTCTCGCCGCCCGACAATACCGGCGGCACCGCGTGCATGCGCTCGCCGAGGCCGACCCAGCGCAGGAGTTCGACCACCTCGGCGCGGTAGCTCGCCTCCTCCTTGCCGAGCACGCGCAAGGGCAGCGCGACGTTCTCGTAGAGCGTCAGATGGTCGAGCAGCCGGAAGTCCTGGAAGACCACGCCCATGCGGCGGCGGAAGGCGGTCAGCGTTTCGTTGTCGAGCCGGCCGACATCCTGCCCGAACAGGTTCACCAGCCCGCGCGTCGGCTTCAGCGCCATCAGCACGAGGCGGATCAGCGTCGTCTTTCCGGCGCCCGAAGGGCCGGTCAGATACTGGAACGAACGCGGCGCGATGCTGAAGTTGATGTCCTTCAGCACCTCCGGGCCCATGCCGTATCGCAGGCCGACATTCTCGAACCGAACCAAGCCGGAATCCTCAAGCGTCGCAGGCGGCGAATCGGGCTGCCCGATCCTACACCGCCAGCATCAGCGCGCCGAAAGCCGCGCCGTCCGCGGCCCCATCATGGGCCACAGTTTCTTCACGAGGCGTTAACCATAAATCGCGCCAATAAGGCGGCATGTCCGCGCCGCGCGCCGGATGGCGCGCGTTGGCGGCCGCCGGACCGTGGCCAGCCTTTGCAGCGCGGCTCCGGGCGCGCGACAATGCATGCCGACGAGGAGCCTGTCCCGCCCGCCATGAAGATCGTCTGCCCCGCCTGCGCCAGCCAGTACGAACTCGACGCGGCCAAGCTCGGCCCCGACGGGCGCAAGGTGCGTTGCGCCGCCTGCAAGACGCTCTGGCATGTCGAGGCGACGCCGGAGCTTCCGGAGCCGCCCAGCGCGGAAGAGATGCAGGCGATGCTGAGCGAGGAACTGGCGCGGGCTAGCCTCGATGCGCCGGAGCCGGAGTCGCTCCTGGAGGCGTCGCCGGCGCAGGCCGCCCCGCCGCCACGCGGCAGGCGCGGCAAGGCGCGCAACCGCAAGATCAGGGCGCAGCCGGCGCGTGACCGCCTGCGCGGCGCGGCCATCCCGCTGGCGATCTGCGCCGCCGGCATCCTCGTGCTCGGCCTGGCGACGTGGCAGCGCGACCTGACCGTGCGCGCAGCCCCGCAACTCGCCAGCGTCTTCGAGCGGCTCGGCCTGGCGGTGAACACGCGCGGCCTAACGCTCACCTCGGTGGAAAGCGGGCTCGTTGACGATGGCCATGGCCGCTTCCTGGTCGTCGAAGGCGACGTCACCAATATCGCGCGCGGCGTCACGACCATGCCGGCGATCGAGGTGATGGTGAAGGACGCCGCCGGCCAGACGCTCTACACCTGGACCACGGATCCGCCCCGCCCGGCGCTGGAACCCGCGGAACTGGTGCGTTTTCGCGCCAGGCTCGCGCAGCCGCCGGAGAACGGCCGCTCAGTGCAGGTGCGCTTCGCCTCGACGCGGACGGCCGGCGTCGCGGCCGCGCGCTGAAGGGCCGTTTCGCCTGGCGTGCTGTTTTCGCAGGCCATCCCCTATCGGCCCCGTCCAGATCGTATAAAACCGGCCCATAGTCACACCGGCGGCCGAGCGTTCGCCACGACGTCTCGCAAGGGACATGAGAGAGACGACCAGACCATGTCCGAGCCGCGGCGCATCAGGGTGCTCTATGACGAGGCGACGATCGCGCGCCGCAACGAGGAGATGGCGCGCGCCATCGCCGTCGACGCGCCGCCGGACCTGCTCGTCGTCGCCGTGCTCAAGGGCAGCTTCATGTTCGTCGCCGACCTGATCCGGGCGATGCATCGGACAGGCATGACGCCGCAGGTCGAGTTCGTGCACCTGTCGAGCTACCGCGCCGCGTCCGTCTCGTCGGGGCAGGTCGAGATCCTGCGCGATGTCCAGAGCGAGGTGCGCGGCCGTCGGGTCCTGCTGGTCGACGACATACTCGAATCCGGCCGCACGCTCGCCTTCGCCAAGGATCTGCTGGCGGCGCGCGGGGCGGCCCGCGTCGACACCGCCGTGCTGCTGGAAAAGCCCGGCAAGCGCGCGGTCAACATCCAGGCCGACCATGTCGGCTTCGTCTGCCCCGACTACTTCGTCGTCGGCTATGGCATGGACGTCGCCCATTGCTATCGCCAGCTACCCTTCGTCGGCGTCGTCGAGACGGCCGACCAGGCTGGTTTTCCGGGAATCTAGAGGCCCCTCAAATCCTAGAGGCAGGTTGCATGTCGCGCATTCTGGTCGTCGACGACGAGGAATCCCTGCGGGCGCTGGTCGCGCGCGGGCTCACCACGGACGGGCACGACTGCCTGACGGCGGCCGACGGCGCCGAGGCGCTGGAGATCCTGATCGCCGAGGAGGGGCGCTTCGACCTGCTGCTGACCGACATCCGCATGCCGCTGATGGACGGAATCGCGCTGGCGCTGGCCGCCAAGCAGGCGTTCCCGGACCTGACCATCATGCTGATGACCGGCTATGCCGAGCAGCGCGAGCGCGCCAAGAGCCTGGAGGCGATCGTCTCCGAGGTGATGATCAAGCCGTTCACGATCGCCGACCTGCGCGCCACCGTGCTCAAGGTCATCGAGCGTTCGATCGGTTGACATCATCCGGCTCTGACGGACGGAGGCTCCTTGCGCGAGGATCGGCAGCGTCTCGACAAATGGCTCTGGTTCGCGCGCTTCGCCAAGACCCGCGCCACGGCCCAGCGGCTGATCGCGGATGGCCATGTCCGGGTCGGGGGGCGGCGCGTCGAGACGGCGGCCCATGGGCTCAAGCCGGGCGACGTCCTGACGCTGGCGCTGCCGCATGCGACGCTGGTGGTGCGGCTCGTCGCGCCGGGCCAGCGCCGGGGGCCGGCGGAGGAGGCGCGCACGCTCTACGAGGCTATTGGCGCGGATGCTCCGCTTGCCGATGACGACGCTGCCGGGTAAGGTCGTATTTGTTTGTATACAAATGAAATTAGCTGCAGGGAAGCGGAAAATTCGTCTCCGCGATCCTTTGGAAATGGATGGACTTGCTGCCGCAGGCGGTGAAAACGATCTTGAAACGCGCGGGCTACAGGGCTTTATGAGCCCCAGCACGGCCGAAGCCTGCACCGGCGCGGCGCGGCCTACGAAAAGGGACTGGCGACATGACCTATGTGGTCACCGAGAACTGCATCAAGTGCAAGTACATGGACTGCGTCGAGGTCTGTCCGGTCGACTGCTTCTACGAAGGCGAGAACATGCTCGTCATCCATCCCGACGAGTGCATCGATTGCGGCGTCTGCGAGCCGGAATGCCCGGCCGAGGCGATCAAGCCCGACACCGAGCCGGGCCTGGAATCCTGGCTGCAGCTCAACACGAAATACGCCTCCTCCTGGCCCAACATCACCCAGAAGAAGGAGGCGCCCGAGGACGCCAAGGCGTTCGACGGCGTCGCCGGCAAGCTCGAGGCGCATTTCTCGCCGAACCCGGGCGAAGGCGACTGAGGCCGACGCAAGCCCTGTCCGCGCCGCGTTAACCAAACCCGCCATGGCCGCCACCCGGCCGTGGTTAAAACGCGTTTACCTTTGATTCGGCGTGTTTTTTGTGCTATGCCTTCAGGACAGTCGCATTCGTTCCGCCTGCCCCTGCGAGGTTTCACAGACGGGGCATCCCCTTCAACGCGATGCTGCCAGCTTCCGGGCTTTCACCGGGAAGATGGCTCGTCGTCTGCGCGGGACCAGCAAGAGGCGATCGGCTGCAAGGGAAGCGTGGAACCTCCACCCAGAACGGGCCGGAGCTGTTCTCAAAGGCAGAGCGCCATCGGTCATTCCGGCCGGCGGCGGAAACATCGCGAGCCCGCGCAAGCGGTCCGGTCAGGAGTGATGACGGCATGTCCACGGTGAAGAAAGCTGTTGTGCGCCAGGGTTTCAGGACGGGCGAGTTCGTCGTCTATCCGTCTCACGGCGTCGGTCAGATCACGGCGATCGAGGAGCAGGAAGTCGCCGGCTTCAAGCTCGAGCTTTTCGTCGTCAGCTTCGCCAAGGACAAGATGACCCTGCGCGTGCCGACCGCCAAGGCGGCCAGCGTCGGCCTGCGTAAGCTCGCCGACGCCGAGATCGTGACCAGGGCCCTGACCACGCTCACCGGCCGCGCCCGCGTCAAGCGCACCATGTGGTCGCGTCGCGCGCAGGAATACGAGGCCAAGATCAATTCGGGCGATCTCGTCGCCATCGCCGAGGTGGTGCGCGACCTCTATCGCTCGGAGGCGCAGCCGGAACAGTCCTATTCCGAGCGCCAGCTCTACGAGGCGGCCGTCGACCGCATGACCCGCGAGATCGCGGTCGTCGACGACGTCACCGAGACCGAAGCGCTCAAGAAGATCGAGGGCCAGCTCGCCAAGTCGCCGCGCCGTCCCGCCAAGGGCGAGGTCGTCGAGGCCGCCGAGGACGATGTCGAGAGCGACAACGACGACATCAAGGAAGAAGCCGCCTGAGGCGCTCTTCTTTCCCTGCGAATGGAAAACCCGGCGGTCACCTGCCGGGTTTTTTATTTCCGTCATTGCGAGCGCAGCGAAAGCGATCCGGACGGCGGCGCGAGACGCTTGATCGCTTCGCTACGCTCGCAATGACGAGAATATGCCTGCGCTCAGGCCGCGCCCGTCTCGGCCGCCAGGAAGGCCACGGTCCTGTCCCAGGCGAGCTTCGCCGCCGCTGCGTTGTAGCGCTCGGCGCTGGTGTCGTTGAGGAAGGCGTGATCGACATCGGGGTAGACGACGATCTCGTGCCGGATATCCGCCGCCTTCAGCGCCTTCTCGTAATCGGGCAGCATCTGGATCAGCCGCGTGTCGCGCGACGCGTGCTGGATCAGCATGCGCGCCTTGATCTGCGGCACCTTGGCGAGTTCCGGCGAGCGGCCGTAGAACACCACGCCGGCCGCGAGTTCCGGCGCCGACACGGCGATATCGTTGACCGCGCCGCCGCCCCAGCAGAAGCCGACGGCGCCGGTCCTGCCCGTCGCGTCGGGGCGGGCGGCGAGCCATTTCAGCGCCGCGCGGCCCTGCGCGACGACCGTGTCGACGGAGAGCCGCGGGAACATCGCGCGGGCCGCGTCGGCGTCTGTCGGCGTCCCGCCCAGCGGGGCGAGGAAATCCAGACCGAGCGCGGTGAAGCCCGCCAGCGCCATCCGCCGGGTGACGTCCTCGGTATGCGGGTTGAGGCCGCGATTCTCGTGGATCACGAGGACGCCGCCCCGTTTTCCGCCGGCCTTAGGCGTGGCCAGATAGCCCTTCAGCGCAACGCCGTCGACCGTCTCGTCGAGGCGCGTCGCGGTGATCCGGGCGTCGTCGGGCGCGATCTGCTGGGCCTGGGCGTAGTTCGGCTCGAGCAAGGCGAGCGCGGCCTGCGCCGCCGCGGCCGAGCCCGTCAGAACCAGAAGCCGGCTCATGAAGACGCGCCGGTCGAGCGGCTTGTGGGTGTACTCGTCGTAGAGTTCGACGATGCGACGATCGAGCGCCATTTTGAAACCTCCTGCCATTCCTGGCCGCCGCCATGACCGACGATCGCCGCCGGCCGCCAGATCGGCCGCATGCGGAACAATTAACGGATGTTCAGCATTGGATGATCCATCTGCCGCGCATCGCCGTAGATGAGCGAGCATAGCCATGGGAGGGTCTCATGAGCGAGATCGCAGGCGTCGATCGCAATTTCGTGAAGGCGGCCATGGCCGCTCCCTTCCTCGCGCGCGACGAGGAACAGGTGCTGGCCAGACGCTGGCGCGACGATGGCGACCAGGCGGCGATGCACAGGCTGACCTCGGCCCATATGCGCCTCGTCATCGCCATGGCTTCGCGCTTCCGCCATTACGGGCTGCCGCTGGCCGACATGATCCAGGAGGGGCATGTCGGGCTGCTGGAAGCCGCCGCCCGTTTCGAGCCGGCCCGCGAGGTCCGCTTCTCGACCTATGCGACGTGGTGGATCAGGGCCTCGATCCAGGACTACATCCTCCGCAACTGGTCGATCGTGCGCGGCGGCACCTCCTCATCCCAGAAGGCGCTGTTCTTCAACCTGCGACGCCTGCGGGCAAAACTGACGCGGGGCGGGCAGGACCGAATCGGCGAGGCGGTCTATGGCGCCATCGCGGCACAGATCGGCGTCAGCCGCGCCGATGTCGCGGCGATGGATGCGCGTCTGTCCGGGCCCGACATATCGCTCAACGCGACGCTTGGCGAGGAGGACGGCGAGGGCAGCGAGCGCATGGATCTGCTGCCCGACCCAGCCGCCTTGCAGGACGAGACAGTCGGTGAAGGCATCGACGCCGGCCGCCGGCTGAACTGGCTTCAGTCGGCCTTGTCGGTGCTGTCCGAGCGCGAGCTGAAAATCGTTCGGGAGCGCCGGCTCGTCGAGGAGACCTGCACGCTCGACGTGCTCGGCCAGCGGCTCGGCATCTCCAAGGAGCGGGTCCGCCAGATCGAGAACCGCGCGCTGGAGAAACTCCGCCGCGCCTTGCTGGCGCAGCAGCCCATGGGCGCGACCGCGATGCTCTGAGCGCCGCGCACGGATCGCGAGCGAACTCTCCCGGCCGGGCTCCGTGGTTGCAGCCGCCATGCGCTGAATCGCCGCTGTGAGACGACGACCGGGCATCGTCATCGGGGCGTCATCGTCCGGTTGCCTTACCGTCATCCGCCGGAGCCATCACCCGCCTGAACGGGACGGGGACATGGCAGAAGCGGCTTTGACGAGCATCCCCATCGCGCGCGGGAGCGCCTGGGCGACCGGCTGGCGACCACGCCGGACGACGCTTGTCGCGCTCGCCCTGCTCGCGCCTTCCCTGATCTTCCTGACGCTGTTCACCTACTGGCCGGTGATCCAGGTCGTCTGGCAGTCGCTGTTCAACCAGCAGCGCCCCGGAGGACCGCAGGTCTATGTCGGGGCGGCGAATTTCTTCAAGCTCTTCGCCGACAACGCCTTTCGCAAGGCGCTCTCCAACAACCTGATCTACGCCTTCGGCACGGTGATCCCGAGCCTCGTGCTGGCGCTCGGCTTCGCCATGGCGCTGGCCCGCTCCAGCCGCGTCAACGCGCTGTTTCGGGCGCTGTTCTTCCTGCCCGTGCTGATCCCGCTGGTCGCGGCCGCCTCGATCTTCCTGTTCATCTTCCTGCCCGGCGTCGGCCTCATCGACTATCATCTCGCCAAGCTGGCGCTGTCCGGCCCCAACTGGCTCGGCGACCCCGATGTCGCGCTCTACGCCATCATGGGCCTGACGATCTGGAAGAATGCCGGCTACTACATGCTGTTCTTCCTCGCCGGCCTGCAGGCGGTGCCGGCCGACGCTTATGAGGCGGCGGTCCTCGACGGGGCCGGGCCCTGGCAGCGCCTGCGCTACGTCACCTTGCCCTATCTCAAGCCGACGATCGGCTTCGTGATGGTGATCGGCCTGCTCAATGTCGTGACCCAGGTCGACCATGTCTTCGTGCTGACCAAGGGCGGCCCGTCCGACTCCACCAACCTCTTGCTGTTCTACGTCTATCAGCAGGCGGTCGAGAGCTACGACGCCGGCAGGGCGGCCGCCGGCACGCTCGTCATGCTCGGCCTGCTGCTCGCCATCTCGGCCTCCTCGCTGCGAACGCTCGAACGCTCCTTCGGGGAGCGCGAGACATGATGACGAGCAGCGGCGTCGCAACGGGCGAGCTTTCGCCGAAGCTCGGCTATGGCGCGACGTTGCTGATCGCCTGCCTCTGGATGACGCCCTTCATCTGGATGCTGGTGGCGGCCTTCAATCCCCAGAGCATCGGGGCCGACATGGCCTCGCTGATCCCGGACTATGTCCCGACGCTGGCGAACTTCCGCGAGGCCTGGGCCTCGGCCGATTTTCCGCGCTACGGGCTCAACACGCTGATCATCACGCTCGGCATCCTCGCCGTGCAACTCGTCACCGTGACGCTGGCCGGCTACGCCTTCGCCCGGCTCGAGTTTCCCGGCCGCGCGCTCTGCTTCTACCTGTTCCTGCTCCAGCTCATGCTGGCGCCGGTCGTGCTGATCGTGCCGAACCTCACCACGGTCGCGCGGCTCGGCCTCTACGACACGCTGCTCGGCGTGATGGCGCCCTATTTCGCCTCGGCCTTCGGCACGTTCCTGATGCGCCAGGCTTTTCGGGCGATCCCCCGCGAGCTGGAGGACGCAGCCCTGATCGACGGGGCGAGCGTGCTGCAGCGCATCCGCCTGATCTACCTGCCGCTGGCGAAACCCTCGCTGATCGCCTTCTCGATCGTCTCCGTCACCGCCCATTGGAACGAGTTCCTCTGGCCGCTGATGGTGATCAATTCACCCGACCTGCGTCCGCTCACCGTCGGCCTCGCCTCCTTCACGCGCGGAGCGGAGGGCGCGCAGGCCTGGGGCGTCATCGCGGCGGGCACCCTGATGGTCAGCGCGCCTTTGCTGATCGCCTTCGCGCTGTTCCAGCGCGCCTTCGTCAACTCCTTCGTCTCGTCCGGCATCAAGTAAAGGGGATACCGATCATGACCAGCACACGCAGAACCGTTCTCGCGGCCACGGCCTTCGCCGCCACGCTCGCGCTCTCGCCCGCCTTCGCGCAGACGCCGACCGATATCGAGCTGTTCTTCCCCGTCCCCGTCGACGGCCAGCTCGCCCGCGACATGACCACCATGATCCGCGAGTTCAACGAGAAGCACCCGGCCATCAAGGCGACGCCGGTCTATACCGGCTCCTATGACGAGACGCTGATCAAGACCCGCGCCGCGATGAAGGCCGGCAAGCCGCCGGCGGCCGTGATCATGTCGGCCAATTTCCTGCTCGATCTCAAGATCGAGGGCGAGATCCAGAAGCTCGACGATCTGATCAAGGCCGACGGCAAGACGAACGACGCCTTCATGGGCCAGTTCTTCAAGGCGCTGCACGGCAACGCCGTGCTCGACCGCGGCGTCTACGGCGTGCCCTTCCACAATTCCACGCCGCTGCTCTACGTCAACGCCGACCATTTCAGGGAAGCCGGGCTCGACCCCGAGAAGCTGCCGACCAACTGGGAAGAGCTCGCCGCCGCCGCCAAGAAGCTGACCAGGCGCGAGGGCGACCGCGTCACGCGCTGGGGCGTGATGGCCCCCTCGAACTACGACTATGGCGGCTGGATCCTGCAGGCGCTGACCCATTCGAATGGCGGCCAGTGGTTCAACCCGGAGTTCGGCGGCGAGGTCTATTACGATACGCCCTCCATGCTCGGCGCGCTGACCTTCTGGTCCGACCTCGTCGCCAAGCACAAGGTCCACCCCGCCGGCGTGCAGGCGGGCGGCGCGGTCTCCTCCGCCTTCCTCGCCGGCCAAGCCTCGATGATGCTGCTTTCGACCGGCTCGCTGACCCATATCCGCACCAATGCGAAATTCCCCTACAAGGTCGCCTTCGTGCCGAGGAACGTCCGCAACGAGGTGCCGATCGGCGGCGCTTCGCTCGTCATCCCGACCGGCGTCGAGGACGCCCGCAAGAAGGCCGCCTGGACCCTGATCACCTGGATGACGAACCCGGAAAAATCCGGCTGGTGGAGCCGCGCCACCGGCTATCTCGCGCCCAACATGGCGGCCTACGACCTGCCCGAGATGAAGGCCTTCATCGAAAAGAACCCCGACGCCGGCATCGCCGTGAAGCAGCTCGACGTCGCCAAGCCCTGGTTCGCGACCTACAAGACGGTCCCCGTCCGCAAGGCGATCGAGGACGAATTGCAGGCCGTTCTCTCGGGCAAGAAAGCGCCGAAGGAAGCGCTGGTCGCGGCCCAGAAGGGCGCCGACGAGATCATGAAGCCTTATGTCGAGCAGACCGCGCTGAAGCTGCCGACGAATTGACGATCCGAAACGACCGCCGCTCGCGTTCCTCCCTTCCCCCTCGTGGGGAGGGGATGGGATGGGGGCGAACGATCGGGCGAGCGAAGTCATTGTGTCAGCATTGTTGCATCGGCGGCTGGGGAAACCCAACGACCAATCGCTCCTCCCCCCCGCCCCCCACTCCTAGCCCCTTCCCACAAGGGGGAGGGGAATGCGCTTGACCCTTCGAGGCCTGATACATGCTCATCGCCCACATCACCGACTTGCATATCCGCCCGCCGGGCAAGCCGGCCTATCGCGTCTCCGAGACGAACGCGCTCAGCGAACGCGCGCTCGACGCCATCGCGCGCCTGAATCCCCGTCCCGATTTGCTGGTGATCACCGGCGACCTGACCGATTGCGGCCTTCCCGAGGAGTATGCGCTGCTGCGGGAGATGCTCGGCCGGCTAGCCATGCCGGTGCTGATGGTGCCGGGCAATCACGACCGGCGCGACAACCTCGTCGCGGGCCTGACGCTCGATCCCCGCACCGTCCACGACTCCGGCTTCGTCCAGTTCGTCGCCGATATCGGGCCGATGCGGCTGATCGGCCTCGACACGCTGGTTCCGGGCCAGAGCGCCGGGGGCTTGTGCGAGGCGCGGCTCGCCTTCCTCGACAAGGCGCTTGACGGAGCGCAGGGCAAGCCGGTCGCGATCTTCATGCACCACCCGCCCTTCGCCTGTGGCATCGCCCATATGGACGCGATCCGCCTGCTCGACGGGGCCGATAAATTCGCGACCATCGTCGCGCGCCACCCCAACATCGAGCGCATCCTCTGCGGCCACCACCACCGCCCGATCGTGACGCGCTTTTCCGGCACGATCGCCCAGATCGCGCCCAGCGTGACGCATCAGGTCACGCTCGACCTGACGGAAGCCGGCGCGGCGACCTTCCACATGGAGCCGCCGGCCTATCTGTTGCATTCTTTCCGCGATGGCGCAGGCTTCGTCAGTCATACCGCCTATGTCGAGCGCTATGCCGGACCCTACCCCTTCGTGCTCGACGCCGACTATCCCGGCGCGCACTCCTGAGCGGTTCGCGACCATCGGCGGCGCACCCGACTGCGCCGCGACGCCGATAGCGATTTCGGGGTTGCCAAGCGCGCCTGCAGCGGTTATTTCACCGCCATCGAACGGCCACGGGCGCAACGCCCCGCCGAACGGCACGCGCCCGTAGCTCAGCTGGATAGAGCATCAGACTACGAATCTGAGGGTCAGAGGTTCGAATCCTTTCGGGCGCGCCAACACTTAGCTCAATCCAAGAGCTTTCGTTTACAGCTTGTTTACAGCCGGGTTTACAGGTCGACTTTCACGAACCGTTCCGTTCCTCGATCTGCGCTTTCCGCTTCGCCCTGATATCGATGACCTGGTCGACTTTCGCCTGTCCGGAGTCAGCGAGCCCGCGCCTTTCGGCCTGCCGGCGATAAATCTTCGCGGCTCGATCGGTTGCGTGTTCGAGCTGCGACATGATCTCGGCATCGCTCGCGCCCGCTTCGGCGAGTTCGACCCCGCGCGAATGACGCTGACCATGGAGGCTGAGGCCCGGGCGAACCTTACCCGCCTTGGCGAGTCTTTACATTGTGGCGTTCCACGGCCTGAGCGAGCTGGCGTGGCTTCCAGGCTGTCCGCCACGGCCCCCATCGGCGAAGCGCGCCGCCTGCATCCGCCGAAACGGGTGGCGCGTCCGTCGCCCGGCCTCACTTGATGTCGAGCGCGAATTTGCCGCTCTCGTAGCTGCTGACCGAGCGCAGGCACTGCTCGCCGTCCTCCGCGAAGACGAAGACATGGACGGCGTCGCCGCCGACCGTGGCGCGGCAGAACGCGCCCTTGCCCTCGATGCTTTTCGGGCAGGCGGCGAGGTCGATATGGGCGACGGCGAACTCGAACACCTTGTAAGGCAGCGGGCAGGCGGCCGGCTGGGCGAAAGCGGGCGCAGCGAAGGCGAAGCTCGCGAGGATGGCGAGCGCGGTCGAACGGGTCGGGGTCTGCATGGCGTTCTCCTTGCGGTTTGATGGTCGATGCGACGTGGGCGGCGCTCAGCTCTTGCCGACGGCCTGGCGGACGACCGGGATCCATTTCGCCCGCTCGGCGGCGTAGAACGCGTCGACCTCGGCCGGCTTCCAGGCCGGGTAGAAGGTCGAAGCGAGGTCTTCGAGACGCTTGCGGGTTTCAGGGCTGGCCAGCACAGCCGCCACCTCGGCGTTGATGCGGTCGGCGATCGGCTGCGGCAGGCCGGCCGGCGCGGCGATCGAGTTCCAGGTCTGCGCCTCGAAGCCGGGCAGGCCCTGCTCGGCGACCGTCGGGATGTCGGGGGCCGCGCCGCTGCGGGCGGCCGAGGTGATGGCGAGGCCGCGCACCGCGCCAGCCTTGAGCTGCGGGATGGCGGTCACCGCGACGTCGAACATGTGGCCGAGCCGGCCGGCGATGACGTCCTTCATCGCATCCGCGCCGGCTGTGTAGGGCACATGCTCCAGCGTGACGCCCGCCGCGCGCGCCCAGAGCATGCCGGTGACATGGGTCGTGGTGCCGAGCGGGCCGGAGCCGTATTGCGTCTTGCCCGGCGCTGCCTTCAGCGCCGCGACGTAATCGGCCATCGTTTTGGCCGGGTTGTCGGCCTTGACCGTCAGGATCATCGGCACGGCATTGAGCATGGCGACGCCGCGCAGGGTTTTCGGCAGATCGACCGGCATCGGGTCGAAGGTCGCCATGTTGAAGACGAGCTGCGAGGAGGTGCCGACCAGCAGGGTGTAGCCGTCGGGCGCGGCGGTCGAGACCATCTCGGTCGCGCGCATGCCGGAGTTCTGCGGCACGGCCTCCAGGATGATGCGCTGGCCGAGGCGCTTCTCCAGTTCGGCGGCGACGATCTGGGCGACGATATAGGCGTTGCCCGAGGCGGCCGAGGCCGTGACGAGGCGGATCGGCTGCGCCGGCCAGGCCTGCGCCCGCGCAAAGGTCGGCGCGAGCAGCGCCGCGCCCGCGCCGGCGGCGAATTGACGACGATCCATGGCTGTCCCCTTGATCATTGCCTCGCGCCGGACAATGACCGGGCGGGCGGAAACTGCAAGAACGAAAAGCGATGCAGGATCAACATCTTAATTCGAATAATTCCAATCTCGTCACGGCCTCGGGCGGGCGGATCGCCGCTGGCCTCGCGATCGTCGTCGCGCTGGCGCTCGGCGCGCCCGCGCTCGCCCTGCCGCCGGCGCTGACCGGGCGGCTGCATCCGGCCGCCGTGCCCGGCGCGCTTTGCGCGCTGGTGCTGCTGTCGGCTTTGGCGAGCCTGCGGCGGCCGGGCGCGCCGGCTTCGCAGGCGCCCGATCCCGCCATCGGTCTGCGCCCGATCCTCGCCGCCTGCGCCGCCGTGCTGATCTTCGCGCTGTTCACCCGCGCCATCGGCGTCGCGGCGACGGTCTTCGCCGCCGGCTCCGTCGCGGCCTGGGGCGCAGCCGGCGTCACGCCTCGCCGCGCCCTGCGGATCGGGCTCGGGCTCGCTGTTGGCCTGGGCCTCGCCTTGTCGATGCTGCGCCAGCCGCTGCCGATCCTGCCGCCGGGGATGGGTTGGTGAACGACGCCGTCCTGATCGGGCTGGCGCAGGCTTTCACGCTCGAGAGCGTGCTCTATGCCGGGCTCGGCGCGCTCTTGGGCACGCTGGTCGGCGTGCTGCCGGGCCTCGGTCCGGTCGCGACGATCGCGCTGCTGCTGCCGGTCAGCTTCCAGATGAGCCCGAGCGGGGCGCTGATCCTGCTGGCGGGCGTCTATTACGGCGCGCAATACGGCTCCTCGACCACCGCGATCCTGATCAACGTCCCCGGCGAAGCCTCGGGGGCTGTCACCGCCATCGAGGGCCATGCCCATGCCCGCGCCGGCCGCGCCGCCGAGGCGCTCGCGGTCGCCGCGCTCGCCTCGCTCATGGCCGGGCTGATCGCGGCGCTGGTGCTGGCGCTGGCGACGCCGCCGCTGGCGGCGCTGGCGCTTCGCATCGGGCCGACCGAGACGGCCGCGCTGCTGCTCGGCGGCGCGCTGCTGGCGGTCGCGATCGGCGAGGGCGGCCCGGCCCGGGCGCTGACCATGCTCGGCCTCGGCGGCCTGCTCGGCCTGATCGGCACGGCCGGCGGCGACGGCCAGCCGCGCTTCTCCTTCGGCGTCCGCGAACTGCGCGACGGCATCGATTTCACGCCGCTGGTCGTCGGGCTGTTCGGCTTTTCGGAGGTGCTGGCGCTGATGAGCCGGTCTGCCGGCGAGCGGCCCGCCGCCCCGGCGCGCTGGTGGCCCGGTTATGGCCCGATCCGGGGCTGGGAGCGGCCGGCGCTGCGCGGTTCGCTGATCGGTTCGGCGATCGGGCTGCTGCCGGGCGCGACGACGCTGTTTGCGTCTTTCACCGCCTACGCCGCCGAGCGCCGCTTCCGGGGAAGCGGGGCGGGCGGCGCCGACTATGCCGGCGTCGCCGCGCCCGAAGCCGCCAACAACGCCGCCGCGCAGACCAGCTTCGTCATGCTGTTCGGGCTCGGCCTGCCGGCCAACGCCGCGACCGCCGTGCTCGTCGGCGCGATGATGCTGCACGGCCTGCCACCTGGCCCGGCGCTGTTTAGCCAGCAGCCGGCGCTGTTCTGGACCTTCATCGGCAGCCTCGTCACCGCCAATCTGATGCTGGTCGTGCTCAATCTGCCGCTGGTCGGGCTCTGGGCCAGGCTGATCCTGGTTCCGCCCGCCATCCTCGCGCCGGCCATTCTGACGGCGTCCTGCCTCGGCATCCTGGCGTCCGGCGGCACGCCGCTCGACGTCGTCTCGCTGATGTTCTTCGGGCTGTTCGGCCTCGTCTGCCGGCAAGGCGGCTTTCCGCTGATGCCGCTGCTGATGGGCTTCGTCGTCGCCGCGCCCTTCGAGGACCACTTACGCCGCGCCATCGCCCATGCGCGCGGCGACTGGTCGCTGCTCGCCGCCAACCCGGCCGTGATCGCGCTGATAGCGCTGGCGGCGCTGGCCCTGCTCGCGCGGCTCCTGCTCCAGCGCCGTCATGACGATGGCTGACGCGGCCGTGCCGTCACGGTTCAGGCGGGTCGTTTTGCGGCAACGATTCGATCGACGGTCTCGCGGGCCGTCGGCGCAAAAGAACGTCAGCGCAGCATGACCGCCGCCTGTCCGGCCGCGGCCGCGATCGCGACCACGAGCCAGGGCGGCGCTTTCCACAGGAACAACAGCACGAAGGCGGCGAGCGCGACGGCGTAGTCGGTCGCGTTCAGGATGCCGGCCGTCCACACCGGATGATAGAAGGCCGCCGCCAGGAGCCCGACCACGGCCGCGTTGACGCCGCGCAGCGCGGTCTGCGCGTCCGCGCGCCGGCGCAGCGCCTCCCAGAACGGCAATGCGCCGACGACGAGCAGAAACGACGGCGCGAAGACGGCCAGGAGGCAGATCAGCGCGCCGAGCCAGCCATTGGGCGCAGGGCCCATGACCGCGCCGAGATAGGCGGCGAAGGTGAAGAGCGGTCCCGGCACGGCCTGCGCCGCGCCGTAGCCGGCGAGAAAGGCGTCGTTGCCGACCCAGCCGGGCGGCACGACCTCGGCCTGCAGCAGCGGCAGCACGACATGGCCGCCGCCGAAGACGAGCGAGCCGGCGCGGTAGAAGGCGTCGATCAGCGCGAGCGTCTGGCTCCCGGAACCGGCGGCGAGGAGAGGCAGCATCACGAGCAAGGCCAGGAAAAGGCCGAGCGCGACGAGCCCCTCGCGGCGCGACAGGCTCAGCGGCAGGCCCGCCTGCGCCTCGGGCATGGCCGGACGCGGCAGGGCGAAGCCGGCAAGGCCGCCGAGCAGAATGGCGGCGACCTGCCCCCAGGCCGTCGGCACGGCGAGCGCGACGGCGGCCGCGACGACGGCGATGCCGGCCCGCTCCTTGTCCGGGGTCAGGCTCCGCGCCATGCCGAGCACGGCGATGGCGACGACCGCGACGGCGGCGACCTTGAAGCCGTGCAGCCAGCCCGCGCCGGAGACATCGCCCAGCGCCGTCACGCCATAGGCGAAGAGCACGAGCACGATCGCCGAGGGCAGGGTGAAGCCGAGCCAGGCGGCCGCCGCGCCCGCATAGCCGGCGCGCGACAGGCCCAGCGCCATGCCGACCTGGCTGGAAGCCGGGCCGGGCAGAAACTGGCAGAGCGCGACAAGATCGGCATAGGCGGCCTCGCCGAGCCAGCGCCGGCGCACCACGAACTCCTCGCGGAAATAGCCGAGATGGGCGACCGGGCCGCCGAAGGAGGTCAGCCCGAGCTTGAGGAAGGCAAAGAACACCTCGCCGGCGTCGCCCTTCGCCATCGACGGCGCATCGGCGCCGGCTTGTTCCGTCATGATGGACCCTCAGGGCGCGCTCGCCAATCCTGGCGCTCATAGCCTGCCGATCTTTGCGGCATCGTGACAAGAGCCATGATGCGCTGTCTCTTGAGCGCCGAAGGTCATGATGATCCAATGCCGAGGAGGGCGTCGGCGTCGTCGCTGAGACATTCGCCCTGAAATATCACGCCGAAGACGCGATCGAGCCAGCACCGCCATCCGCATGAAGCGGGCCGGATCGAGCCCGAAGGCAAAGGCCTGCTCCTTGCCGAGACCGAGCAGATCGAGCCGGCGCGCGAAACGATCGGCCGCGAGCAGCGCGGCGAGCGTCAGGGCCGCCAGCAGGACAAGCCCGGGCCAGCCGGGCGTCTGGACGCCGTCGAGCGTCCAGCTCAGCGCCACCTGCAGGTTGACCGCATCGCGGTGACCCTGCAGATCGTCTCCTCTGCAAGCGTCCGCGATCTCGTCGTGGAACGTGGTTTCGACATCGGGCTCGCCGCCGACGAGGTCGATCTGAGCGGCGTCGAGCATGTCAAGTTCGCCAGCACGCGGGCCGTCTGCGTCATGCCGGCCGGCCATCCTCTGGCCGGGCTCTCGACGATCACGCCGCGCGACCTGACCGGCCAGCCTTTCATCGCGCTCGCCCCCGAGGACCGGGCGCGTCAGCGCTTCAACGCGATGCTAGCGGAGGCAGGCGTCGCGCTGAAGGTCGTGGTCGAGACGCCCAACTCCGCGACGGTCTGCGCGCTCGCGGTTCGCGGCGTTGGGATCGGGTTGACCAATCCAGCCGCCGCCGACGGCTACGCCGAGCAGGGAGCGGTGTTCCGTCCTTTCGAGCCGGCCACCTATTTCAAGAGCATCCTCATGTTCCGGCCCGACATGCAAAAGGCGCGGCTCGTCAGGAGCTTCACGGCGGAGTTGCTCGCGGCGAGAAGCCAGCCGCGGTGAGCGGATCGGCGCCTTGGACCTGAGGTCGCGGCCGAGGCCCGCGCTGGCGCCGCGCTCTCCGTGTCGATCCACCGGAGTATTCCTCCTTGCATTGCGTTCAGCCGGCCGCTAATTCCGTTACAGTATAACATAACTGAAAGCGACGATCATGCGCACTGCCCGGCTCACCACCCTCCTGCTCGGGCTCCTCGCCGCCGGCGTCGCGGAAGCAAGGCCGCTGAAGGTCATCGGTCCGTGGGAGATCGCCGGCATCGACCCGGCGCAGTCAGGCTTCGTCTTCAGCCGCATGCAGGTGGCCGAGACGCTGGTCTCGACCGATGCCGACGGCAGGCTGACGCCGGGGCTCGCCGCGTCCTGGACGGCAAGCGAGGACGGTCTGGTCTGGCGCTTTCGCCTGCGCGAGGGGGCACGGTTTCATGACGGCGGCCCGGTCACCGCCGCGATCGTGGCCGACGGGCTGCGAAAGGTCCATGGCGGCGCCGGCGTGTTCAGCCAGGTCCCGGTGGCCGGCGTCGAGCCCGATGGCGGCGACGTCGTGATCCGACTTTCGAGACCCTTCGCCGCGCTTCCTGCCTATCTCGTCAACTTCACCACCATCGTGCTGGCTCCATCTTCCTACGGCGCGACCGGCCGGGTCGAACGCATCGTCGGATCCGGCCCCTATCGCGTGAAGAGCCTGACGCCGCCGCTGAACCTGCAGCTCGAGGCCGCGCCGGAATGGAGCGGCGAGAAACCCGGCATCGCCGAGGTCGATTACCAGGCGGTCGGCCAGGGCGAGACGCGTGCGCTGATGGCCGAGAGCGGCGAAGCCGACCTCGTGTTTTCGATGCTGCCGGTCTCGGTCGAGCGGCTGAAGCGCAACCCCAGGCTCGACGTCAGGATCGCCACCATCCCGCGCACGCGCCTGCTCAAGGTCAACGCCGCCTCGCCTCTCTTTGGCGATGTAAGGGTGCGCCGCGCGGTCGCCACGGCGCTGGATCGCGAGGGGATATCCCGCGTCATCCTTCGAAACGCCGAGCTCGCCGCGACGCAGCTCTTCCCGAAGGCGCTGGCCGGCTGGCATGTGCCGGAGCTTGCGCCGCTCAGGCGCGATCCGGCGGCGTCGCGGGCGCTGCTGGCCGAAGCCGGCTGGAGGCCCGGCGCGGACGGCATCCTGCAGAAGGACGGCAAGCCCTTCTCCTTCACTCTTTTGACCTATGCGAGCTGGCCCGAGCTGCCGCCGATCGCGACCGCGATCCAGGCGCAGCTTCGCGAGGTCGGCATCGATGCGAAAGTCTCGGTCGGCAACAGCTCCGAGATACCGGCGCGCCACAAGGACGGCACGCTGGAGATGGGGCTGGTCTCGCGGCTCTACTCGATCGTGCCGGATGCGATCGGCGTATTGCGCGACGACTACAAGCCCGGCGGCAACGACTGGGGCGCGACCGGCTGGTCGAGCGACGAACTCGACGCGCTCGTCGAGAGAATGGCGGCCACCAGCGACCCCGTGACTCGCCAGCCGCTGCAGAGGCGGGCGATCGAAATCCTCCAGTCCGAACTGCCGAGCATTCCCGTGACCTGGTCGGAGCTCGCCATCGTCGCCAACAAGCGGATCAGCGGCCTGCGGATCGATCCCCTGGAGGTCAGTTACGGCCTCGCGGCGATCCGGTGGGCCCAGTAGTCGATGCCGCGCCTCGTCCTCGCCCGGCTGCTCCAGGCCGGGCTCGTGGTTCTCGTCGTCGGCGTCCTGTGCTTCGTGCTGGTGCGGGCTCTCCCCGGCGACCCTGCGATGCGAATCGCGGCGGGTCGCTACGGACCCGACGCCAATATCACGCAGGCGGCCGAAGTCGTTCGCCGCGAGCTTGGTCTCGACCGGCCCGTGCTCGTTCAACTCAGCGCCTCGCTCGGTCAGTTGGCGCGGTTCGACCTCGGACATTCGGTCGTCACCGGCTTGCCGATCACCAAGGAGCTCGGGATCCAGCTCGGGGCGACGCTCTGGCTCGCGGGCTCGGCGCTGGCGCTCTCGTTCCTGATCGGCCCGACCGTCGGGCTCGTCGCGGGCCTGCACAACGGCGGCTGGGTCGATCGCACCGCCTTGGGCGGCGCCATCGTCCTGCGTTCGCTGCCGCCCTTCGTGCTCGGCCTCCTGCTGATCCTGTTCTTCGCGATGCTGCTCGGGCTGTTTCCGCCCGCGGGCTGGGGGAGCTGGCGCGATCTGGCGCTCCCGGCCCTGACTCTGGCGCTCGGCCTTGCCGCCGTATCGAGTCAGGTCGCCCGCGATGCGGTTTCGAGCGTCGCGCGCACGCCCTATCTGGCCTTCGCACGCCTGAAGGGTCTGCCAGAGCCGGTGGTGGTGCGCCGACATGTGTTACGCAATGCCGCGATCCCGGTCGTCTCCTACCTGGCTCTGCAGGCGATCTACCTGATCGAAGGCGTCGTCGTGGTCGAGACGCTGTTCGGCATTCCCGGCATAGGCCATGCGCTCGTGCATGCCGTGATCGCGCGGGACGTGCCGATGGTGCAGGGCACGGCGCTCGCCATGGGCCTCTTGTTCGTCGGCATCGCGGCCGCCGTGGACCTCGCCTGCCATTGGCTCGATCCGAGGCCGAAACGCGCATGAGCATCGTCGACGACGCCCTGATCCCCGCCGCGCGCCGTCGCTGGCTGACGCCCGCGCGCATTTGCGGCCTCGGCCTGCTCGCGCTGCTGGCGCTGTTCGCGCTTCTCGGTCCGCTGCTCGTCCCGGTCGATCCGACCAGCCAGGACTTTTCAGCGAGTCTCGCAGCGCCCGGCTCCGACTACCTGCTCGGCGCCGATCATTACGGCCGCAGCATGCTGGCGCGCCTGAGCCATGGCGCGCGACTCTCGTTCGGCATGGCGCTGTTGACGGTCGCGACCGCCGCCCTGCCCGGCATCGCGCTCGGCCTGCTCGCGGCCTGGCGCGGCGGACTGCTGGAACGGACGCTCGAACTGGTCGCCACCATCCTGCTCGCTTTGCCGGGTCTCCTGCTCGTGCTCATCCTTCTGGCTTTCGCGCCGGGCGCCTTCGCGCCGCTTTATCTCGGCCTGGCGCTGACATTGTGGATCGAGTTCTATCGCGTCACGCGGGCGAGCGCCGCCACCGTGCTGAAGCAACCGCATTTCGAGGCGGCAAAGCTGCTGGGCTTCGGCACGCCCTATCTGCTGGCCCGTCTCGTGCTGCCGGAGATCCGCCCGATCCTGACGACGCTGGCGGCCTTCGCCATGTCGACCGCGATCATCGCGATCTCGACGCTGAGCGCGATCAGCGTGGGCCTGCGCCCGCCGACGCCCGAACTCGGCGCGATGATCGTCGAGCTGCTGCCCTATTACGCCGAGGCCCCGCTCCATGTGCTGATGCCCGGCATGCTGATCTTCCTGCTCGTGCTCGGTCTGCAACTCGCGACGCGGAGCGCGAGCCCATGAATGCGTCGGCACGCTTCCGGTCGCTGGCGGTCTCCAGGCTCGATATCCGCGCCGGCGAGACGGCAATCGTTCGCGACGTATCCTTCACGCTGGCGCAGAGCCTGCCGGTCACCCTGCTCGGCGCCAGTGGTTCGGGCAAGTCGCTCGTGGCGCACGCGATCATGGGCAGTCTGCCGGCAGGTCTTTCCGCGCGTGGCGAGGTGACGCTCGACGGGACCGATCTTCTCGCCGCGAGCGCACTGGAAATCCGCGCCCGCTGGGGCCGGACCATCGCCATCCTGCCTCAGGAACCCTGGCTCGCGCTCGATCCGACGATGCGCGTCGGTTCTCAGGTCGAGGAGGTCCATCGCCATCTGCATGGCCTCGGCGGCGCAAAGGCGCGTGGACGCGCGCTGTCCGATCTGACGGAGGTCGGACTTGGCAGCCGCAGCTCGGCTTACCCGCATGAGCTTTCCGGCGGGATGTGCCAGCGCGCCGCGCTTGCGGTGACGCATGCGGCCGGCGCCTCGCTGTTGATCGCCGACGAGCCGACCAAGGGGCTCGACGCCGTGTTGCGCGACAGCGTCGTCGAACGGTTGCGCCGGGAGGTCGAGCAGGGTCGACTGCTGCTCACCATCACCCATGATATAGCCGTCGCAGCCGCGCTCGGCGGCATGATCGGCGTCATGCTCGACGGCCAACTTGTCGAATTCGGTCCTGCGGCGGAGATTCTGAACCAGCCCCGGCACGCCTACACCCGTCGACTCGTCGCGGCCGAGCCCAGCCGCTGGCCTGCGCCGTCGCTGCCGCCGGAAGGGGATGCGGTGATCACGGCGACCGGGCTGGCCAAGGGCTTCGGCGCAAAGCCGCTGTTCGCCGATCTCGACATTACGATCCGTCGCGGCGAGATCGTCGCCATCGTCGGGCCGAGCGGCTGTGGCAAGACGACGATCGGCAACATCCTGCTCGGCCTCGTCGCCCCGGACGCCGGCCGCGTCGAGCGCGCGCCCGCCATAGCCCCCGTGCGGTTTCAAAAGCTCTATCAGGACCCGCCGGCGGCGTTCGCGCCGCGCCAGACGCTGCGCTCCGCGATCGGCGACCTCCTCGCGCTTCACCGGCTGGCATGGTCCCGGGCCGAGACCGCGATGGAGCGTTTCGGCCTGGGGCGCGACCTGCTCGACCGCCGGCCCGGCGAAGTGTCTGGCGGCGAGCTCCAGCGCTTCGCGATCATGCGCGCGCTGCTCCTCGACCCGGTCTTCCTCTTCGCCGACGAGGCGACATCGCGGCTCGACCCGGTCAGCCAGAAGGAGGTGTTCGCTCTCCTGCTGGAAGCCGTGCGGGAGCGCCGTCTCGGACTCCTGATGGTGACGCACGAGGCCGCGCTTGCCGAGCGCACGGCGTCGCGGATCATTCGGCTGGGGGTCGGCGGCGGCGCGGCTTGAAGCAGTTCGCACCGGTCTTCCGTCGGCGGTACGCTAGGGTCAATCCGGGTCGTGTCCCATCGCGTGGTGTAGCTTTCGAGAGCCACCAAGATGCCGGCTGGTCAGGCCGCCACGACTGGCAGGCTGATGATGGGATCATCGTTGATTGGGGCGATGCTTTCCTGCGTGATGTAGCGGGCGCGCTGGACGGCCCATTCGTCATTCTGTTCGAGCTAGATCGCGCCGACGAGCCTGGTGATGGCGGCTTCTGTCAAAGCGCGTTCCTGTCGAGTTCCCACCGCCGTGGCCGCGTCCAACCGTGGAGGTGGGACGGTCGCAGCAACCGCCTGGGACGTTCGGATGCCGCCAGAGCGCGCTCTTGTCGAGTTCAGGACCACGCTACCGGAGGCCGAACACGACGTTGGCGAGACAACCGCCCAACTGCAGCCGCAAGCGAGGGCCGATGCCGGTCAGCCGGTGTCCCTCCGTCGCTGAAGACGCCTACGGCGGCTTCTGGCGCAAAGTGCGCGAACAACGGCGGTTGAAGGTGGTCTGGCCGATATCGGCGCCGGACGACGCCGAAGAGGCTTCCCTGCTTGGTTCTGTAGCCGTGCTCGTTCAGCCAGGTGCGATCGCTTTGACCTCGATTGGACCGGTGTTGCCGGCGCCGTCCTCGATGACCGCCTCCATATCCAAGGCGACCATCTCTCGTTTTCGACGATCATCACGCGGGCAGACATGGCTGTCATGGCGCATTCGAAGACGGGCGGGACGTTGAACCGGATACGCAACGGCTTGTTCCGAGCACGATCGGCATAACCGTCACGCTTTCGGGGCTATTCAGACCGTCCCGTATCGACGCGGGCACAGGCAGAGCGCCACCGATCTTCAGGCCAGGAGCGATTCATGCACCGGCCTGGGCTCCGCGCTCGCGAGACTTGCGCTTCGCCACGCGTTCCTGGCGGCCGCCAGCTGCCGCTTGACAGAGAACTCGACCGAGTCGAGTTCGTCGAGCTTCGCCAGCACCGGCGCCACCAGCGCCGGATCGCCGGCCTTGGCGAGCTTCAGCACGGCGTAGTGCAGCGCCGTCAGGCCGTTCACCAGAATCTCGATCTCGTCGCAGATCGCCTGGAAGTCCTTGTCCGGCCAGCGCAAGGCCCGCCAGAAGAAGGCGAAGCCGTGCTCATAGGCCCATTTGCGGATGGTGACGACGGGCAGCTCGCGCAGGGCCTCGCCGACATCGGCCAGGCCAAGCCCGCCACGACCCTCGGCATGAGCGAGCACGATGGCGCGGGTCGCATCGATCAGCGGATTGCTGTCGAGGCGCAGACAGGCATCGAAGAACGCCGCGAGGTCATCGTCCCGTGGCGCATGCGCGAGCGACGGGTCGAAGCGGTAGCCGCCCGCGACTGTCGGCTGGCGAATGGCGTTGAGCAGCTTGTCGCGCTCGATCGCGCCCTCCCAGCGGAAATCAGGGTCGCGCACCCGCCAGATCGCGGGATCGTCGGTGAGCTCGAGCATCAGGTAATGCGGGAAGGGGTTCTGGTTGAACTTGTTCTCGCGCTCCGGCAGGTGGAACATGTCCAGCATCACCATGACGCACTCGCTCGACCCGCGCTGCTCCAGCAGCCGCAGCAGCGTCGCGACATTGTCCTCCTTGGAACAGGAGTGATCGTACCAGGATTCCAGCGGCACGCCGTAGAGCCGCTCGAACCAGTATCGGAAGGCCTCGTGGTCCATTACCTGAGAGTGATAGGCGAGCCTGGACGCGTCGGTGATGGCGAATTCGGCGTCCCAGATCAAGGCATAGTAGGGGCGATGATCGATACCGCGCTTCTTCAGCCCGTCGCAGACGCAGCTGACGAAGCAATGGATCTTGAGATCATAGGGCATCTCGCCGTGGACGCCTTCGGACGGCGCCTCGGGCGCCGCGGCCGGAATCGACCCCGCCGGCGCGTCCGGCACGAGCAGCGCGGCGAGGGCGGCGACGGTCGCGATGTCCTGCCGGTTGATCACCTCCTCCGAGACCGGCAGGCCGAGCCTCGTCTCCAGCTCCAGGATGAGCTGCAGGATCTGGACGGAATCGAGATAGAGATCCTCGTTCAGCCGGGCGTCGGGGCCGAAGCGGTCGAGATGGGGATGACGCATCTGGTCGCGCAGGACGGAGCCGATCGCCGCGATCATGCTGTCGCGGGTGATGGTGTCACGAGCCATATTGTCGGAGGTCATGCCGCCGCCTCCTCCAATTCGCCGTTTCGGTAGCGCTCGGCCACCTCGCGGCGAGAGATCTTGCCGTTGGCCTGACGCGGAATCACGCAGAGCTGGACCGCTTCGCTTGGAACCTGATGGCCGGCTAGCCAGCGCCTGCACCAGTCCTGCAACTCGCGAGGCGGCACGGGCGCCTCGGCGCTGAACACAAGCGTGACCCGCTCGCCGGCGAAGGGATCGGGCCTTGCGAAGGCGACGGCGTCGGTGATGCCGGGCATCGCCATGACCACGTCCTCGACCTCGCGCGGATAGACGTTGAGGCCGGTCACGTTGATCGTGTCGTCCATCCGCGAGACGAAGACGAGCATGCCGTCTTCGTCGATATAGCCGAGGTCGGCCGTGCGGACCGGATCGCCCTCTCCCACGACGACGATCTCGGCCGGCGAGTCGGCGCTCCCGCCCGCCGTGACGCGGTGGTGCGGCAGCGGATAGCCCATCGCGTCGGAGCGCGTCAGGTCGGGATTGATCGCGATGCAGCCGGTCTCCGACGAGCCGTATTGCTGAAAGAAGTGCGCGACGCGGTCGCGGATCGCCGCGAACCAGGGCGCGGGCAGCAGCGTGCCCGACGTCATCGCCGCATGGATGCGCTCGTCTTCGGGCAGCAGGCGGGCCAGCGTGTGCAGCATGGCCGGCGAGGTGTAGAGGATCGGGCGCTCGATCTCGCGCAGCCGCTTCATCAGATGCCGCGGATTGGTGGTGTCGACGATGATCGGGACCTTCCCGCGCGCGAGGCCGACGAGCAGGCCGCAGATCAGCCCGTAGGAATGCGTGATCGGGCAGGCGATGACGGGCGTCATGCCTTCCGGCTGCGTGAAGCTCGCGACGTAGTTCTCGATCTCGCGCTCGACCGAGCCCCAGGGCCGCGCGATGCATTTGGGCTCTCCGGTGGTGCCGGAACTCATCTGCAGCAGCCGACCTTCGCCCGGGACCGGCGGCGGCGCGTCCTCCAGAGTCTCCGCGTCGAGATCGTCGAGAAACAGGCGATGGCAGCCGGCCCGTTCGGCAAGCCGGCGCGCGCCGTCGTCGGGCAGCGCCGGATGCATCGGCAGGATGGTGACGCCGAGCCGGCGCGCGGCCAGGATGAAGGCGAGGCTCGTCTGCGTATCGCGGAAGCGTGTCGCGACGCGCTCGCCGCTGCCGCCGGTCAGACTGGCCTGATCCGCGACGCGGGCTATGGCCGCGTCCATGTCCGGCGCATCGACGATGCGCCCGTCGATCTCGATCATGGGAGCTCTCCAGGATTGGTCGGGGAAGGGATGAAGCGCGTTCGGCGCGCGGTGGCTCGACCTTGCTGCGCCGAGCCCGAGCTTGCGCGACAGAAGCGCCTCGACCGTCAGATGGGACTCGTCGAGGCCGAGACGGGCGAAGCGCGCCTCCAGCCCGTGCTCGCGCGCATGGCGACGCAGCCGCAGGGCCAGACGCCGCCAGAAGGCCGGTTCGTCGAGATCGTGCCGGCAGCCCAGCAGATGGGTGATCTCGGCGAGGTTGAAGACGAACAGCGCGTCGGTCACCAGTTCGGCGAGCACGGCCGGCGAGCGCATCGCGTGGAAGCGGTCGTCGACCGGCCCGCCATGGGCCGGATCGATCGCGCCGAAATCCGGCACGAACTCCGGCTCCAGGACGAAATCGGGCACATATTCGGCGCTCTCGTGGAAGTCGCGCAAGATGATCCGCTCCGGCCAGCCGTCGCGATGCACGAGGATCATGTTCTGGCCGTGGGCCTCCAGCGCCACGCCCTGCGCCACGAGCATGTGCCAGACCGGCATCACCGCGACCTCGACCAGACGGTCGAGCCAGGCTCGCAACCCGTGGCGCGACAGCCAGGGCGCGACGAAGGCGGTTCCGTCCGCCTCGCGCGCGGCGAGAGCGTTGAATGGGACGGCGGCCTCGCCCGGCGCGAGCCTGGGGCTGTCCCGCCAGATCGCGGCGAGCTGGCCGGCGAGCGGTCCGTTCCGGTCGACCAGCGCCGCCGCATGCTCGGCGAGCATGTCCATCCGGTAGCGCCCGCGCAGGAGCGGATCACCCGCGACGATCCGCCTGAGCCAGCCCGACAGCGCCGGGCCGGTGAGCACGAAATGCGGGTCGAGAATCCGCAGGCTGGACGTGCTGACGACGCTCATGGCGAGCTTTACGCTGCTGGCGCAGGGGTCGTCGAGGTTATGCAGCGTGCGCAGGGACTGGCTGGCGACATAGGCCGGCCCGGCCGCGCCGAGCGCGATCGCGCGTCCATCCTCGAGCCAGGGCCGCAGCGCGCCCCCGGCGAGATGGCGCATCTGCCAGGGATGAACCGGCAGGAGCGCATGCGTCGCGACGCTGTGTCCCGTATCGGCCAGACGAGTCGCCAGAATGTCCCGCTCCGCGCCGAGCTCGCCCCGCCAGAAGTCCGCTTCCGAGCCGGGCAGGGACAAGGCGATCTCGCTGCGGCGTATCGCGAGCCATGCGAGGCGGAAGGGTCTTGCGGCCTCCGGGCCGAAGCGGGCGTGATCGTCCAGCGTGAAGCCTGTGCGCGCCTTGAAGCAGGGATGGTAGGGATGGCCCTCCCAGAGCGCGCCGTCGAGCGCGGCGAAGGGTAGCGAGCGACGATCTCCGACAGCGAGGTTCTCGCTGTTCCAGCGGCAGAGCGCGATCGTCTGGGCCAGTTCCCGCTTCAGCCTGAGGCGAGCCCCGGCGTCGGCCGGAAGGGCGTGGACGACCGTCTCGATGTCGGCGCGACGCCAGGATCCGTCCGGCAGGGCGATATCGATCGAGCCGGGACGCAGGCGCGGGCGGCCGAACGGCCCGATCGTCGCGAGCGCCCGGCAGCGCAGCGCGCCGAGACGCCAGTCCAGCCAAGGCGGGGCCTGGACCGCTCCGGGCGTTGCGAGGCCCTCGAAGAGAGCCGCTTCCACGAGCTGCCGCAGGGCACGGTCCCGCGGGTCCTCGGTCGCCTGGGCCGGATCGTCAGGAGGCAAGGGCACGCTCGGCCTCGCCGCGCGTCGTCGACTGCGCGTGCAGCGGATTGGGCATGTCGATATAGAGCCTCTCGTCCTCGCCCATGGCCAGTTCGTCGAGATTCTGGAGGCGGACGCGCAGATTGGCCTTGGTGCAGAGGGTCGGCCCGTCCAGGATCGAGCGGACGAAGCTCCGTCCAGCCCCCGTCATGCTGCGCGCCATCGCCTCGAACCGGCGCGCCAGATCATCGAGCAACACTGTCTCGGCGATCACGCCGTCATGGCCCATCCGGGCGATGACCGAGAAGATCTGGTTGACCACCAGATAGTATCCAAGCCGGCGGCGGATTTCCGCGTCGTCGAAATAGAGCGAGCCGATGGCCGCGGTCTCGGGCGCTTTGCACATGAGGTCCGGGCGCGCGGCCTGCGACAGATAGAAACCCTGATTGTCGCGGTAGAAGCCGCGTCGCGGCCAGCCCGTCCATACGTCGAGCAGCGTGTTCTGCTGATGCGCCTCCAGCGCGATGCCGTGCTCGTCGTAAAGCGCGATGATCGGCTCGACCAGGCAGTCGAGATAGAGCCCGAACCATCCCCGGGCGACGCGCGCGCGCGCTTCGCTCCCGTCAGGACCCAGGCGGCGCAGAAGAGCCTCCAGCCTGGACGGGCGCCCGGGAAGCGGCTCGGCGGTGAGGGCCGCGAGCGTCGCGATGCCCTGGTCGGCGCCCGCCAGGAAGGGATTCTCGCGGAACACCGTCTCGAAGCCGCTTTCCTCGCGGTCCGGGCTGACCAGCGTCAGAAAGGCGGGGTCGTGCAGAATGCGGAAGGCGTGATGGCGCGCCCCGAACTCGCTGCGCGCCATCAGCCGCGCCATGGCGACCCCGGCTTCGAGCTCGGCGAGGCGGTTCACGCGCAAGGAATTGGTCAGGGTGACAGGCAGCGAGAATTTCGCCATCCACGGGACTTCGGGCGAATACACGGTTCGCAGCGAGGAGGTTGCGGTGAACCGCGGACCAAACGCGCCGAGCGGGCGAAGGCGGCCGGAATCCACCCAGTCGGCGACCGAAGGCTCCAGGAGCAGCGCCTGCGCCTGGAGCGGATGCATCGGGACAGCGACCTCTCCGGCGCGGAGCGGCAACCGGGCCGCGTCGGGCCCGAGGAGATCGAGCGCGATCTCCGGCGCCGGGCGCGGACGCGCCGAATCATGGCGAACGAGCCCCGCCTCGACCGCGAAGACATCGAGCTGGAACGTGCCCGCCTCCTCCGGCCCATAGGCTCGCGCCTGCCAGGACGCCATGCCCCGCCGGCTCTTCGGCGTCGGGTGCAGCCAATGACCGAAAACAAGCGAGCGCTCCGCATCGATGAAGCTCGTCTCGTCGCCCTGCCCGCCCAGGGCGAGATCGAGCTGGCGGGCCGTCTCGCCATAGGAATCGAGAATGCGGCCGAGCAGCTCCAGCTCGCGCCCGCGCGCCGTTTCATTCGCGCCGCCTTCGATACGGCCGTAGGCCTCTCCGAGGAGGTCGGCGACCGCTTTCATGGGCGCGAGACTTCGCCAGCGCGGTTCATGGAGATGGCGGATCCAGAGGCGGCCGAAGCCTTGCGCGCCGCAAAGCGATGGCGAGCCGATCTCGGCGCGGATCGCCATGCGCTGCTCGCGCAGGCTCCACTCGATGCAAGGCGCGGGCGGCCCGTCCGGCAGGGCGTGGTGGACCCGGATCCCGGGGTCGATCTCGCGAAGATAGACATTGGCGAAGCTGCGAAAGGCGGCCGCCTCGGCCACGGACTGGGACGACGCCGCCGTCGCAGGTCCCCGATCCTGGCTGCTCATGGGCTGATATCCATATCCAGAAGAAAGGCGATGATCTGAGCCGTGATATAGGATTTGCCTCGGCGATGTGAAGGAGAAAAATCTTCCTTGAGCTTTTCAGTTTTGAATTATTATAATTACTAGAAGTCATATTTGACATATGCCTGAAATGATATAGCAGATAACTCCTTACAATATTTTATGATTCTGGTTATTGTGACGCCATATATGCATTGAGTTGTAGAAATTAACGAAAAGTTGTAAGACATAATGACGTTGTTTTACGCTGCCTAAATTTCATATAGGGAATCGATCCCTCATCGCCTGACCGGCGGCGGCGGACCTTTGCGACGGCTCGCCGGCGTGATGCGCCCGAGTTCAAGACGATGGAGTTTCTAGATGGTCTTGCCGAGCAAACCCGAGGGCGTCGCTATCCGGGCGACGCGCAGCGAGGATGCCGCGGGCATATTCGAGATCTACAACCAGCCGGCCTTCCGGTCGGGCACGCTCGCGCTGCCTTACGAATCATTCGAGACCGTCAGGACATGGCTCGAACCCTCGTCACCGCGCGTCCTGACCCTGTCGGCCGAGCTGGAAGGCCGCGTGGTCGGCGCGGCGGCCCTGCGCCCGTTCTTCGGCCGGCGCGCGCATGCGGCCGAGTTCTGGATCGCAGTCCATGAGGATTTCAACGGCCGTGGCATCGGCTCGCGCCTTCTGGCCGCAATCATCGATACGGCCGACAACTGGCTCAATGTGACGCGCATCGAAATGACGGTGTTCACCGACAACGCCAGGGCGATCGCGCTCTACGAAAAATTTGGGTTCGAGATCGAAGGGACTCACAAGGCCGCCACCTTCCGGGACGGCGCGTTCGTGGACGCCCATTGCATGGCAAGGTTACACCCGTCATTGCGACGCGTTGCCTGAAACGGCTCACGAACCAACAGCCCGTTTGATCTTGAGGCGCTCCGCTGCGATGGGGGAGCGACCGGACCCAGAACCGACGCCACGACTCAGGAGTTTCGCAGTGCCGCCTGTCCGCCTCATTCTCCCCTCGGTCAGCCGCCGCGTCGTCGCGGCGGTCCTGGCTCTGACGCTCGTCGGCGTTGCGATGCCGGGCGAAGCCCAAGCCCAGGCGATCACGATCGAGCATGTCAGGGGGAAGACCATCCTTCCCGCCGTCCCCAAGACGGTGGTCGTGTTCGACCTGGCCTCCCTCGATGTCCTCGACGCGCTCGGGATTCCGGTCGCCGCCGTTCCGCTCGGCCCGAAGCCGGCCTATCTCGCCAAATATCAGGACGCGAAGGTCGCCAAGGCGGGGACGCTGTGGGAGCCGGACTATGAGGCCGTCAACGCGCTGAATCCCGATCTCGTCATCGTCGGCATGCGGTCGGGTCCCAAATACGACGCGGTCGCGAAGATCGCGCCGACGATCGACATGACCGTCGATGCCGCCGACCTGATCGGATCGGCCAAGCGCCATGCGCTGACGCTGGCCCGGATCTTCGGCAAGGAGACCGAGGCCGCGACGCGGATCGCGAGGCTCGACGCCGCGGTCGAGGCGGTGAGCGCCCGTGCCGGCACGGCGGGCACGGCGCTCGTCGTCCTCACGACGGGCGGGCGCGTCAGCGCCTTCGGTTCCGGCTCGCGCTTCGGCGTGATCCACGACACCTTCGGCTTCACGCCGGCCGCTCCTGAGATCAAGACGGCGCTGCACGGCCAGCCGATCTCGTTCGAGTTCATCCGGAAGGTGAATCCGGACTGGCTTTTCGTGCTCGACCGCGACGCGGCGATCGACACGCGCGGCCAGCCTGCAAAGCAGCTCCTCGACAACGAGCTGGTGCGCGAGACCACGGCCTGGCGCAAGAACCAGGTCGTCTATCTCGATCCGGCGCCGTTCTATCTGGTGAATGGCGGGCTGACCGGGATGCAGTCGATGGTGGAGCAGTTCGAGACGGCGCTCGGCGCCGCCCGCTGACGTGTCCGTCGCCTCTCCTCCGCCAAGACCGCCGGGGAAGGTCGGCGGGTCCGCCATCGCCGGGATGGGCGTCGCGCTGCTCGTGCTCGCCGGGGCAAGCCTGGTCGTCGGGGTCGGCGATCTTTCGACCGAAATCCTCGTCGTGAGCCGGATCCCGCGCACGCTCGCGCTGCTTCTGGCCGGCGCGGGGCTGGCGGTCGCCGGCGTGCTGCTTCAGCTCGTCGCCCAGAACCGCTTCGTTGAACCCTCGACCGCCGGCACCGCCCAGTCGGCGAGCCTCGGCATGCTCGCCGTCACGATCCTGACGCCCGACGCCCCCGTCGCGATCAAGATGCTGTGCGCCGCGGCCGCGGGGATGGCCGGCACCGTCCTGTTCCTGCGCGTGCTCAAGGCGATCCCGCTGCGCTCGACGCTGACCGTGCCGCTGGTCGGCATCGTGCTCGGTGGCATCATCTGGTCGGCGGCGATCTTCATCGCCTACCGCTACGACCTGATGCAGATGCTCTCGACCTGGAGCGCCGGCGACTTCTCGACCGTGCTGCGCGGACGCTACGAGCCGCTCTGGATCGCACTCGTCGTGACGGTCGTGGCTTATCTCGCGGCCGACCGCTTCACCATCGTCGGGCTCGGCCGCGACAGCGCCGTCGGCCTCGGTCTCGACTATCGCCGCGTGGTGAGCCTCGCGCTGGTCATCGTCGCGCTCGTCACCGCCGCGACCGTCGTCACCGTCGGCACGATCCCGTTCCTCGGCCTCGTCGCCCCCAACATCGTCAGCCTCGCCATGGGCGACACGTTGCGGCGTTCGCTCCCCCTCGTCGCCGGGCTCGGCGCCGGGCTGATGCTTGCCTGCGATCTGCTGGGGAGGCTCGCCCGCTACCCGTTCGAGATTCCCGTCGGCACCGTGATGGGCGTGGTCGGCGGCGGGCTGTTCCTCTACCTGCTGCTGCGCCGGGACGCCCGCCTTGGCTGATGCGGTCGCCATGCGCGTGCCTGCGCGCCTCGGTCCGGGACTCGTCATCGGACTGCTCGCGCTGCTCGCGGCGACCGTCGCCGTGGCGTTCCTCACCATCGGCGCGCGCGGCCGCTGGGAGTTCGTTCTCGCCTTTCGCGGCGGCAAGCTCGCGACCATGATTCTCGTCGGCGTCGCGGTCGCGACGGCGGCGGTGCTGTTCCAGACGATCGCGCGCAACCGGATCCTGACGCCGTCGATCATGGGCTTCGACGCGCTCTACGGCCTGATCCAGACGGGCGCGGTCTTCGCGCTCGGCGCGCGCGGGCTCGGCTTCGGCGACCCGCGGCTGGTCTTTCTGGGCGAGGCCGGGACGATGATCGGCTTCGCGCTCATGCTCTATGGCTGGCTGCTGGCGGACGGGCGGCGCAGCCTGCATCTGATGCTGCTGGTCGGCGTCGTGCTGGGCGCGCTCTTCCGCAGCCTGGCGAGCTTCATGGAGCGCATGATCGACCCGACCGAGTTCGTGATGCTGCAGAACCGCATGTTCGCGAACTTCAACGCGCCGCGCGGCGCTCTGCTCCTGCCGGCCGGTCTCGCGATCGGTATCGTGCTGCTGGCGGTCGCGCGGCTGCTGCCACGACTCGACGTCCTGCTGCTCGGCCGCGAGACCGCTATCGGTCTCGGCGTCGATCATCGCGGCAGCGTCTTTCTGGTGATCGTCCTGGTCGCGATCCTGGTCTCGGTGTCAACGGCGCTCGTCGGGCCCGTCACGTTTCTCGGGCTTCTGGTGGCGAACCTCGCCTATCGGCTCATCCCCGGCTACCGACACCTCCATGTGCTGCCGGCCGCCGCGCTGCTGGCGGTCATCGCGCTCGTCGGCGGGCAGCTCGTGCTCGAACGAGTCTTCGCGCTCGATGCGGTGCTGCCGGTGGTGATCGAGTTTGTCGGCGGCATCGTGCTGATCGCGCTGCTCGTCCGGGGCGTCAGGCCATGAGTTCGAGACGAGGTCCGGCATGATCGAGACGCAGGATCTGACGCGCCGCTATGGCGAGACGGCGGTCGTCGACGCCGTCAGCCTGCGCTTGCCGGAGCGCGCCTTCACGGCGATCATCGGCGCCAACGGGGCGGGCAAGTCGACCTTCCTCGCCATGGTCAGCCGCCTGATGCAGGCGAGCGCCGGACGCGCGCTCGTCGATGGCCTCGACGTGGCGACGACATCCGGCGACGTGCTGGCGCGACGGCTCGCCATCCTGCGCCAGGACAACGGGGTCATGGCCCGCGTCAGCGTGCGCGATCTCGTCGCCTTCGGGCGCTATCCGCACTCGAAAGGCCGGCTCACCGCAGAAGACCGGGCCCACATCGAGGACGCGCTGAGCTTCCTCGAGCTGACGCCGCTCGCCGACCGCTTCCTCGACGAGATTTCCGGCGGCCAGCGCCAGCGCGCCTTCATGGCCATGGTGCTCGCCCAGGACACCGACCACGTGCTGCTCGACGAACCGCTGAACAATCTCGATATGCGCCACGCGACCGGAATGATGAGGCTGCTGCGCCGCGCCGTCGACGAGCGCGGCCGGACGGTCGTGGCGGTGCTGCACGACATCAATTTCGCCTCCTGCTACGCCGACCACATCGTCGCCATGCGCGACGGGCGCGTCATCGCCGAAGGCCCGCCCGAGGCGATCATCACGCCCGAGGTGCTGGAGGCGGTCTACGGGATCGCGGTCGAGGTCGTGACCGTGCGTGGCTACCGATCGGTCCACTATTATCGCTGACCAGCGATCGGCCGAAGCGGGGATCGTCCAAGATCGAGGCGTGACAGGATCGTCACTGTCAAAATGAAAAATGATCTTTCTGCCAGATGCCGATGATCAGCTCATAATATATATTGTAATAAACCTTCTTCTTTTGAATTATTACAATTCATAAATGGTAATTATCGTTTCGTCAGGCTTGCCTAAGCCGCTCAATAATGGTTGAGACTATCGGTGGTTGCAGGGTGACCTTGCCGATGCGGTATTCGGCCTCCCCCTGAGAACGTAGATGGAAGCGGCGCTGAAAGGCGCGTGCATCCCAGACAGGGTGAAAGGTCGGATCATGGCGAGGCGGGTATCGGTCAAGACGGGCGGTGGCATGGCGGGGTCGGCCGTCGCCGGCCTGTCGCTGCTCGCGATGGTTCCGGCCGCCGCCGGCGACAACGCGCCGCGCCTGCCCATGGCGGACAACCAGGCCTATACGCAGCTGCGAACCGCGCCGGCCGCCGCGGTGACGCTAGACGAGGTGGTGGTCGAAGGGCCGCGCAGCGCGGGCCAGCCGCCCGCTACCGGCACCGTCGGACAGCCGCCCGCCCCTTATGCCGGCGGCCAGGTGGGTTCCGGCGCAAGGCTCGGCATCCTCGGCAACCGCTCCATCCTGAACACGCCGTTCAACATCACGGGCTACACCGACAAGCTGATCCGCGACCAGCAGGCCAAGTCGGTCGCCGACGTCGTTCTGAACGATCCGTCGGTGCGCAACGACGCGCCGGCCTTCAGCGAGCGCGATTCCTACTTTATCCGCGGCTTTTCCGTCACCAATCTCGACACCGCCTTCGACGGTCTGTTCTACATCGCCAATCCGCGCCGCAGCTTCATCGAGGGCATCGAGCGCGTCGAGATCCTGAAAGGTCCGAGCGCTCTCCTCAACGGCGGGACGGGCCGGATCGGCGGCACGATCAACCTGGTCCCCAAGCGCGCCGGCGACGAGCCCCTGACGCGCGTCACCACGACCTATCTCAGCGATTCGCAGCTGTGGACGCATGTCGATCTCGGCCGGCGCTTCGGCGCCAACAAGGAGTGGGGCGTCCGCTTCAACGGCTCCTATCGCAAGGGCGACACGGCGCTCGATAAGAACGAGATCGAGGTCGGCGTCGCCACGCTCGGGCTCGACTACCGGACCGACCGCTTCCGCGCCTCGCTCGATCTCAACCATTCGACCCAGAACATCACCGCGCCGACATCGCTGTTCAACTCTGTCGCGCCCAACATCGCAATCCCGCGTCCGCCGAACGGCCGCATCAACACGGCGAGCCCGCTGGAGTATATCGACACCAGGCACAACATGGTCGCGGGACGCGTCGAATACGACATCCTGCCCGGGACGACCCTTTACGCCGCCGGTGGCGCCAGCCGCTACAACGAGGACTTCCTGACCTCGTCCTACCGGGTCACGAACACTAACGGCCTGGCGACGAACACGCTGGCGATCCAGCCGCAGGAGATCCAGGGCTATACCGGAGAGGTCGGGGTCCGCTCGCGGTTCCAGACGGGCTTTGTCGGCCATGAGCTCAGCGTCTCGGCCAGCACGGCGATCAACGAGAACTACCGGGGCGGGTTCAACGCGATCGCGCTGCCGAGCTTCGCGACCAACATCTACAACCCGGTTTACCTGCCGCAGAACTCCGTGGCGACGAGCCGCTTGCCTCGCTCCGGCGGCCGGCCTCTGTTCGCCGACCTCGAAGCGCGTAGCCTGGCGCTCAGCGATACGCTCTCCTTCCTGGGCGATCGCGTGCAGCTGACGCTCGGCGGCCGCTACCAGAGCATCCTTCAGAGGGGCTACGACACGCGTCCGCTGCCGAGCCAGGGGACGGTGACCTCCCGCTACGACGACGGCCGGTTCAGCCCGGCGCTCGGCGTCGTGGTGCGTCCGACCGACAGGCTGTCGGTCTACGGCAACTATGTCGAGGCGCTCGAGGCCGGCCCGACGGCGCCGGCGGTCGCAGTCAATTCCGGCGAGACCTTCGCCCCGGTCGTCAGCAAGCAGATGGAGGTCGGCGCCAAATACGATTTCGGGGCCTTCACGGTCACCGCCTCGCTCTTCGACATCAGGCAGCCGAACTCCTTCACCGATCCTGCCACCAACAGGTTCTCCGTCAGCGGGCTCCAGATCAACCGCGGCGCCGAGTTCACCGTCTTCGGCGAGCCGATCGAGGGCCTCAGGCTGCTCGGCGGCGTGACCTTCATCGAGGCGGAGCTGGCCAAGACCCTGGGCGGACGCCTGGACGGCAACACGGCTCCCGGCGTTCCCAAGACGGTGATCAATCTCTATGGCGAGTATGACCTACCCTGGCTCGCCCGCGGCCTGACTGTGACCGGCCGGATGCTCTATTCCGGCAGCACCTTCTACGACCAGGCCAACACCCAGACGGTGCCCGACTGGACCCGCTTCGATGTGGGGCTGCGCTATGCCTTCACCGGTCCGCTCGGCAAGCCGGTCGTGCTGCGCGCCAATATCGAAAACCTGTTCGACAAGGCCTATTGGGCCTCGTCAGCCCGCGGGTTTCTTGCAGCGGGGGCGCCGCGCACCTACGTCGTCTCCGCTCAGGTCGATTTCTGAACCCGGCACCACGGAGACCGGTCTCATGCCTGTGACGCGCGCGATCGTCGGCACCGAATATGCGAGCCGCTATCTACAGCAGCTCTGCAAGCACTGGGCTCATCGCTTCGAGACCACGTTCGACGAGACCGCCGGCCGGATCGCGCTTCCACTCGGGGAAACGCGGCTCGGCGCGGATTCTCGGGCTCTCACGATCGAACTCGTCGCTGACGACGCGGACAAGCTGTCCGGCCTGCGTGACGTCGTGGTGCGCCATGTCGAGCGCTTCGCATTTCGCGAGGCGCTGCATTTCGACTGGACGGAGGCGTGAAGACGCAGCGCGCCTGGCCTCAACGTCGGTTCATCGACCTTCGAACAACGGCAGGTGTTCCGTCCCGTCCATATCGACGTCTGGACTGCCTGCGGTCGAGCGGCGCCGAAAGGCCGACGATGACTGGAGCGCGGTCTGGACGGCGTCACCCCTTCGCGCGCTCGTTCAGGAACGCGACCAGGTCGCGCCGCACCAGCTCAATGTGATCGACGAGCAGGCGCGCAGCCTCCTTCATCCGGGCTTCGCGGCAGAGGCGGATGAGTTCGTTGTGCTCGGCCTGCGCCCGCTCGATCGAGGAGTCGCGCTGCAATTGCAGCCGCGTGTAGCGGTCGCTGGTCTGCAGGAGGCCCGCGACGATCGAAAGCGTGCGCGGCTGCGTCGCGCGGGCGTAGAGCGCCAGATGGAAATCGGCGTTGAGCACGCCCCAGCGGCCGATGTCGCGCGCGGCCATCGCCTCCTCGAACGCGGTCTCCATGTCGGCGACCGCGGCGAAATCCCGAGCCGTAAGCGCTGGAACGGAACTTGCGAGCAATCTCGGCTCGAGCAGCTTGCGAAGATCGAAGACGTCGTTGATTTCGTCCAGGGACAGGCCGGAGACGATGGCGCCCTTGTGCGGCACGATCCGCACGAAACCCTCGGCCTCGAGCTGGAACAGCGCCTCCCGGACCGGGATGCGGCTGACCTCGAAAGCCTGCGCCAGCGCGTCCTGGCGCAGCTGCGAGCCTGCGGCGTAACGGCCGTCGAGAATCTCCTGCCGGAGGCGGTCGACGATCGCCGAGGACAGGGTGCGGTGCTTCAGGGGAGGGGACATCACGGCAGCCTTAGCCGATCGCCGCCGGGAAAGCTATTGACATGTAGATTTTATACAATCTACAAAACATGCCAGAGAGGAGGGCAGCATGATCGATGACGCCGTGGCCGCGCGCAGCCGCTCCCTGTCGATTCCCGACGCCATCGTCGGGCTGTCGGGGCGCTTGCTCCGGCTCGAGCAGCGCGCGATCCAGGGGCTGATGTTTCTGCTCTGCGGCCTCATCCTGCTCAATATCACGACGCGCTATTCCGGCCGGCCGATCTACTGGATCGACGAATCGGCGGTCTACAGCGTCGTCTGGCTCACCTTCATAGGCGCGTCGGCGATGACCCGGATGCGGCTCGATTTCGCCGTGACCATGCTGACCGAGCGCTTCCCGGAGCGCGGCGTCGCGATCTTCCGCGCCGTCGCGACCATGGGCGTGCTGCTGTTTGGCATCTGCCTCGCCGTCATGTGCTGGCTCTGGCTCGATCCGGTCGGCATCGTCCGGGCCGGCTTCGACGCGAAGGGCTTCGCGGCGGCATCCTTCAACTTCATCTACACCGAACGGACGCAGACGCTGAACTGGCCGACCTGGGTGATCTATCTGATCATGCCGGTCTTTGCTCTGTCGATGAGCCTGCACGCACTGGCGAACCTGTGCGAGGACCTGCGCCTCGTCGAGCGGCAGGTCCTGCCCGGCTTCCCGACGGGCGCCGCGGACGGGGTGAACTGATGGCCATCACCATCGGCGCCTTCTTCGTCATCATGCTGGCAGGCGTCCCGATCGCGCTGTGCCTGTGCCTGGGCGCGCTCGTCTTCATGACCGCCACCGGCAACATGCAGTTGCTGCCGAACTATCCGCTGCAGATGTTCGGCGGCGTCGACAGCTACGGGCTGATCGCGATCCCGCTCTTCATCCTGATCGGCGAGATCATGAATGGCGGCGGCATCACGCGCCGCATCGTCGAGCTCGCCATGGCCTTCGTCGGCTCGCTGCGCGGCGGGCTCGCCTATGTCAACATCCTCGCCAACATGTTCGTCTCTTCGATCCTCGGCTCGGCGACGGCGCAGGTCGCGATCATGGCGCAGGTCATGGTCCCGGAGATGGAGCGCAAGGGCTATGACAGGGACTTCGCCGCCGGCCTGACCGCCTATGGCGGCATGCTCGGTCCGATCATCCCGCCCTCGGTGATGTTCGTCGTCTATTCGGTCCTCGCCCAGGTTTCGGTCGGCGACATGCTGATCGCCGGCATCGTGCCGGGCGTGCTGCTGACCATCCTGTTCTTCCTGGTCATCGCCGCGATGGGCTTCGTCTACAACTATCCGGCAGGCGACAGGCAAACGCTGCGCGAGCGCACCGCGACCGTCCTGCGCTCGGCCCCGACGCTGCTGATCCCGATCGTCATCGTCGGCTCGATCCTCGGCGGCCTCGCCAATCCCACGGAGGCCGCCGCTGTCGGCTCGGTCGCCGCGGCGCTGATCGGCCGCTACTGGACCCGCGAATTCAGTTTCGCCAGGCTGCCCGAGATGATGCTGCGAGCCGGCGTCTATGCGGCGATCGTGCTCTTCCTCGTCGCGGCGGCGGCGGTTTTCTCCTGGGTCCTGGTCTACGGCCGGATTCCGCAGTCCATCGCCGCCTCGATCCAGACCGTCGCCAGGGATCCGGTGACCTTCATGCTGCTGGTCAACGCGGTCCTGCTGCTGATCGGCACGGTCATCGACGGCATTCCCGGCCTGATCATGACGGTGCCGATCCTGTTGCCGATCGCGACCGAGATCTACGGCATCGATCCGCGTCATTTCGGAGTCGTGGTCGTGGTCAATCTGGTGCTCGGCCTGCTCTCGCCGCCGATCGGCCTGTGCTTTTTCGTCGCCGCCGCCGTGACCGGGGCGAAGCCGGGCAAGATGTTTCTGGTGACGCTGCCCTTCTTCGTCATCTCCTGCGTCCTGCTGGTCCTGCTCTCGATCTACCCATGGCTTTCGCTGGCCCTGGTGAAATGACTTCGCCCGCCAAACCAACAAAGGGGACATCCGTCATGACAATCTCACGCCGCCATCTCATCGCCGCCGCCGCCACGCTGCCGATCGCCAGGCCGGCGCTGCTGCTCGCCCAGAGCAGGGAGCTGCGCCTCGGCATCCTGACGCCAAACGGCCACCCCTGGAACGTCGCGGCCGTCAAGGTCGGCGAGCGGCTGAAGGCGGAGACCAACGGCCGGCTGAACCTGACCGTGTTTCACTCGGGCCAGCTCGGCAACGAGGCGGCGATGCTGCAGCAGATGCAGTCGGGCGCGCTCGACATGGGCTGGATCATGGCGGCCGAGCTCGGCTCGCGCGTGCCGGCGATCGGCGCGATCACCGCGCCCTACATCGTCGATTCGACCGCCAAGATCGCCAGGCTCGTGCGCCATCCGGCCGCCATGGGCCTGTTCGACGTGCTGCCGCGCGAGACCGGCTGCGTCGGCCTGGCCTGGGGCATCACCGGCATGCGCGCCGTCTTCGCGGCCCGGGAGCTGAACTCCGTCGCCGACATCAAGGGCATGAAGCTCCGCATCAATCCGACGCCGGTCTATCGCGACTTCTACCAGTTGCTCGGCGCGGCTCCGACGCCGATCCCGACGCCGCAAGTCTTCGACGCCATGACCAACGGCCAGGTCGACGGGCTGGAGGCCGATCTCGAATTCTCCTGGAACCAGCGCTTCGACAAGGTTTCGAAGACGATCCTGCAAATGAACGCGATTTTCATGCCCGTGATCGCGCTGGCCTCGGGCCGTGTCTGGCAGGGCATGCCGGCGGCCGACCGCGAGCTGATCCAGAAGACGGTCAAGGCCGCGCTCGACGAACAGATCGACGCGCTCGCCGGCAACGAGCCGAGGCTCGTCGAGCAGTTCAAGGCCGCCGGCGCCAATTTCAAGCTCGCCAACCCGAAGGAAGCCGAGGCTGTCGTCGCCGAATTCGACAAGATCTGGCTGCCCAAGGCTCCCGTCCTCGCCGAACTCCGCAAGGCGGGTCAGTCCATCACAGTTTGATCCCGCCCGCGGTCGCGGGGTTTTGGCCTTGCGACCGCATCAGCCCCTCCGCCAATGGACGCAAGCCCCATGACCCAGAACATCTTCAGCGGAACGATCCCCGCCTTGATGAGCCCCTGCACCGCCTCCGGCGATGTCGACTTCGACGAACTCGCGCGCACCGGCCGCCGCCTGATCGGGGCGGGCATGTCGGCGGTCGTCTATTGCGGCTCGATGGGCGACTGGCCACTGCTGACCGACGAGCAGCGCATGGAGGGCGTCAGGCGCCTGGTCGAAGCAGGCGTTCCGGTCATCGTCGGCACCGGCGCGCAGAATCCCGGGCGCGCCGCCGCCTTCGCCGCCCATGCCAAGGCGGTCGGGGCGCAGGGCCTGATGGTGATCCCGCGCGTGCTCTCGCGAGGCTCCTCGCTGCAGGCGCAGCGGGCGCATTTCGAGGGCATCCTGGAGGCCGCCGTCGACCTGCCTTCGGTGATCTACAACAGCCCTTATTACGGCTACGAAACCAAGGCCGACCTGTTCTTCGCGCTGCATGAGCGCTATCCGCATCTGGTCGGCTTCAAGGAGTTCGGCGGCGGCCCGGCGCTGACCTACGCGGCCGAGCACATCACCAGCCGCGACGACAAGCTGACCCTGATGGTCGGCGTCGATACGCAGGTGACGCACGGCTTCATCCGCTGCGGCGCGAAGGGCGCGATCACCGGCATCGGCAATGCGCTGCCCAGGGAGGTGCTGCACCTCGTCGCCCTCTCGGAGAAGGCCGCCGCCGGCGACCCGCAGGCCGAGCGCGACGCGCTCGAACTGGAGCGCGCCCTCCATGTCCTGTCCTCCTTCGACGAGGGCGTCGATCTCGTGCTCTACTACAAGCATCTGATGGTGCTGGAGGGGCATGACGCCTATGAGCGCCACTTCAATGCGAGCGACGCTCTTTCAGACGCACAGCGCAACTATGTCGAGGCGCAATGGCGCCGCTTCAAGGCGTGGTATGGCGAATGGGCGTCGGAGGGCCGGGCCGCCAAGGCGGCTTGAGCGTCTATAGCGAAGACGAACAGCCCGTTGCGCGCGAGCCGGCTCAGGGCCCGCCGCTCGCCGGTTTGAGCGGGGGCTCGGGCGCATTGCCGGCCAGCGCTACCCAAGCATTCGCCGGATGCGCTTGATGCGTCGAGCTGCGACCATTTAGCGTGCCGGGCACGACCGGCCAGGCCCGCGCCTCACGGCGCGGCGGCGGCGGGCAGCGCGGCGAGCAGCCTCTCCGGCATGATGGGAAAGTCCAGCACGCGCGCCCCGGTGGCGTTGAACACGGCGTTGGCCACCGCCGCCCCCGTGCCGCAGACGCCGATCTCGCCGACGCCCTTGAGGCCGAGCGGATTGGCCTTGTCGTCGAAATCGTCGAGCAGGATCGCCTCGATCGCCGGGATGTCGGCATGGACCGGCACGACATAGTCGGCAAGGTCGCCGTTGACGACGTGGCCGTGGCGCGGGTCGACATGGGCGGCCTCGTGCAGGGCCGTGCTGACCCCCCAGACCATGCCGCCGATCACCTGCGAGCGCGCCGTCCTGGGGTTGATGATCCGGCCGCAGGCGAAGACGCCGAGCATGCGCCGCAGCCGCGCCTCTCCCGTCACGACGCTGACCGCGACCTCGGCGAAACTCGCGCCATAGGTGTGCTGGGAATAGCTCTTGTAGTTGGGGTCGTTGGCCATTCCGACGATGGACCCCGCCCCCTCGACGCCCTGCGGGAACCGCCTCGCGACCTCGGCGGCGAGGCCCGGCGGCGTCGATCCCGGCGCGCGCGCGGCGCCGAAGACCTGCGCCTTGATCGCCTCGCAGGCCCGGTGGACGGCGTTGCTGGAATTGGCCGCGCCCCAGGAGCCGCCGGAGCCAGGGCTCGGCGGAAGCCCGGTCCGGGCCAGCTCCACGCTCACGGTTTCATGCGGCACTCCCAGCGCATCGGCCGCGACCTGGCCGAGGATGGTGTAGGTGCCGGTGCCGATATCGGTCATGTCGGATCGAACGGTGACGCGACCATCACTTTCCATGCGAACGATGGCCTGGGTGGCGCCCTGGAAGTGCATCCGGATGGCGGCGGCCATGCCGATGCCGATCAGATGCTCGCCCTCGCGGCGCGAGCCGGGGACCGACGAGCGCGCCGACCATCCGAAGCGCCGCGCGCCTTCCGCGTAGCATTCGAGCATGCGGCGGCCGTTGAACGGCACGTCCTTTTCGGGATCCCGCTCGGGCTCGTTGCGGATCCGCAGTGCGATCGGATCGAGACCGAGTTCATGGGCGAGCTGGTCCATCGCCGATTCGACGGCCAGCAGGCCGGGAGCCTCGCCCGGCGCGCGGACGGCTTCGCCGAAGCCGACATCGAGATTGGTGACGCGATGCCGGGTGAGGCGGTTGGGCGCGGCGTAAAGCGAGCGCATGATCGTCGCGGTCTGCTCGACGAACAATTCGCGCTCGGTCCCCTGCATGTTGACGTCGTGGCCCACGCCGGCGAGACGCCCGTCGCGCGATGCGGCGAGGCGCACGCGCTGGATCGTCTCCGGACGCCGCCCGGCGATTCCGAAGACTTGGCGCCGAGTCGGCGCGACCTTGACCGGACGGCGAAGCTCCCGCGCCGCCAGAGCCGCGAAGACGGCCTCCTCGTGAATGCGTAGCTTCGAGCCGAAGCCGCCGCCGACGAAGGCGGCGTCGACATGCACGCGCTCGGGCGCGATCTGCAGCGTCCGCGCCAGTGCGAGCTGCGCTCCGACGATGATCTGCAAGGAGGCGCGGATGTGGAGATCGTCCCCGACCCAGTGGGCGAGGCAGGCCTGCGGCTCCATCGGCTGCGCGAAATGGGCCGGCGTGGTGTAGCTCTGGTCGAGCGTCACCGGCGCCTCCGCCATGGCGCGATCGAGGTCTCCGAGCCTCGAATCCGTCGCAAGGCCGACATTGGCGGTCCTGGGCGCATAGGCGCGGTCGGCATGGGAGGCGAGGTCGAACGCCCCGCGCTCCGCCGCATAGGAGACCTCGATCAGCCCGGCCGCGCTGCGCGCCTGCTCGAAGGTCTCGGCGACGACCAGCGCCACGGGCTGGCCGAAGAAGCCGACACGCTCGCCCTCCAGCACCGGCCAGGCCCGGCCGAACCCTTCGGGCGAATTGCCGTTGCGGGGGCCTTGTCTGGCGACGTTGCGATGGGTAAGCACCAGCAGGACGCCCGGCGCGCGCTCGGCCGCGCTGGTCTCGATACGGCTGATGCGCCCTTTCGCGATGCCCGCCCCGAGCATGAAGCCGATAGCGGCCCGGCCGAAATCCTCGCGCTCATAGGCGTATTTGGCCGCTCCGGTGACCTTGGCGACGCCATCGACGCGGTTGGTGGCTTGTCCGATCATGTCCTATCCTTTCGCGGCTTCGACCATCGCGGCCGCGACGAGGCGGCGCGCTATCGTCAGCTTGAAGGCGTTGTGTTTCGTCGGTCGGGCCCCGGCCAGCGCCGCCTCCGCGACGGCATCCGCGCCGCGAGACGCCTCCCGGTCGGCGGCTTCGACCCGCCAAGGCCTGGGCGCGAGCCCGCCGAATGCGAATCTGGACGCTCGCCCCGCCTCGGTCGGGCGTTGCAGGATCGCGGCGAGCGAGACCGTCGCGAAGGCGTAGGAGGCGCGGTCGCGCACCTTGCGATAGATGTGCAGGCCCGGCACGGGCGGCGGCAGGCTCACGCCGGTGATCAGCTCGCCCGGCTGGAGCGTCGTCTCTCGCGACGGCTCGTCGCCGGGCAGCCGGAGCAGATCGGCGACCGGAATGGCGCGGGCGCGGCCGTCCGGCGCGATCGTCTCGACGATCGCGTCGAGCGCCCGCATCGCGACCGCCATGTCGGAGGGATGGACGGCGATGCAGGCGTCGCTCACCCCGAGCACTGCGTTGGAGCGGCTCAGGCCCTCGAGGGCGCTGCAGCCGGAGCCGGGCCGCCGCTTGTTGCACGGCATGGCGGTCTCGTAAAAGTAGGGGCAGCGGGTGCGCTGGAGCAGGTTGCCGGCCGTCGTCGCCTTGTTCCGCAACTGGCCGGATGCGCCCGCCAGCAGGGCGCGCGACAGCACGGCATAGTCGCGCCGCACGCGCGGGTCGGCCGCAAGATCGGCATTGGCGACCAGCGCGCCGATCCTGAGCCCGCCGGCGCCGGTCGGTTCGATCCTGTCGAGGCCGGTCCGGGTGACGTCGACGAGATGGGTCGGCGTCTCGATTTCCAGCTTCATCAGGTCGAGCAGATTGGTCCCGCCCGCGATGAATTTTGCGCCCGGCCGCGCGGCCACGGCCTTTGCGGCCTCGGCGGGGCTGTTGGCGCGCTCATAGGTGAAGGATTTCATGTCCGCACTCCGGCTGCGTCGCGGATCGCCGCGACGATGTTGGGATAGGCGGCGCAGCGGCAGATGTTGCCGCTCATCCGCTCGCGAATCTCGGCGTCCGTCAGCGCGATCTCTGCGGCGAGATCGGCCGTGACATGGCTCGGCGCGCCCCGCCGTGCTTCCTCGATGACCGCCGCGGCCGACATGATCTGGCCGGGCGTGCAGTAGCCGCACTGGAATCCGTCGCGCTCGATGAAGGCCCGCTGCAGCGGATGGAGCGCATCGGGCGAGCCGAGCCCTTCGATGGTGGTGATCTCGTCGCCCTCATGCATCACGGCCAGCGTCAGGCAGCTGTTCACCCGCCGGCCGTTCACGAGGATCGTGCAGGCGCCGCATTGTCCCTGGTCGCAGCCCTTCTTTGTCCCGGTGAGCCCCAGATGCTCGCGCAGGCCGTCGAGCAGCGTCGTGCGGGCATCGGCCGTCAGCGTTGTGGGCCGGCCATTCACGGTCAGGCGGGTGGTGAGTGGCTGCGGTGGGATCGGAGCGGCGGAGCCAGACTGCGCCAGAACCGATGCGGGGTCCGCTGCGGCGATCAGGCCGAGCGTCGCGGAGGAGACGAGGACCGTCCGACGGTCGACGCTGTGGGTGGTCATGCGTGGTACTCCTTCCCATGAACGATGTCGCAAGAGGGATCGACCGCCTCTGAAAGCGAGGTCGGGCTGAGGCCAAGGTCAGCGGCGATCGATCGCGCGTGGTCGCGTTGCCGGCCGGCGAGCCAGCGCTGTCATCGGGTCCGGCGGAACACCATGCCGCCATGGTGCAGCGTGTTCTCGTCGACGAACCGGCCATCGGCGGTGAAGCCGGTGTCGTCCCAATAGTCGATGTGATCGCCGCGCACCTCGTATCGACCGCGATAGGCGCTTTCCCTATTGCCACGCGCTTCGTCGTAGCGGCCGTTGGGGAGAAGCTCGTGCCGGATATGGCCATCGGGCGTGACCCAGATCCCGACATAGGGGTGGGACCGAACGGACGGGATACGCGTCATCGATTGTCCTGCCGTCTGGGCTCTGGACTCGTCGATCGCCATCAGCGAGGTGCCGGCGACGACGGACAAGGCGAGCCGTCGAAGTTCTTGCATGGTGACCTCCCATGGTTGTCGGCCGCAGCAGGCGGCGCTCGGGCTTGATCGTCGGCGGCATCCGCGCAGCGACCCGGCGAACTCGGGCCAGCGAGCGGCGATGCCCGTCGTGCCGCCAAACTCCCGACGCTTGTTTGATCCGGACATCCGACGGTTTGGGCTTGGCAAGACCGTAGCGGCGCAGCATTGTCGCGATAAGCCGCCGATTCATCGACAGGTTGAAAAGCAGAATTAACCAATGCTCCCGGATCTCAACGCGCTGGCCGTGTTCGCCCTCGTCGCCGAGGAGAAGAATTTCCGGGCTGTCGCCGACCGGCTCGGCGTGACGCGCTCGGCGGTGAGCCAGACTATCCGCCGGCTGGAGGAGACCCTGGGGGTCGCGCTTGTCCGGCGCACGACGCGCAGCGTCGGCCTGACCGAAGCGGGGATGCGTCTCGTCGCCTCCATCGCGCCGGCCCTCTCCGACATGCGTGCGGCGGTCGAGGTGGTCGGCAGCCTCGAAGGCCGTCCGCGCGGGCAGTTGCGGCTGGCCGTCACCTCCATCGCGGAACGGTTTCTCGCGGGGTCGTTCCTTGGTGGGTTCGCCGCCGCCTATCCCGAGATCCAGCTCGACGTCACGGTGACGGACGACGAGTTCGACATTGTCGCCGAAGGCTATGATGCCGGCGTGCGGCTCGGAGAGGTGATCGAGCAGGACATGGTCGCCGTTCCGGTGTCGGGTGAACAGCGCCAGTCGGCCGTCTGCGCGCCGTCCTATCTGGAGCGCTACGGCGCGCCGCAGCATCCGCGCGAACTCGTGGCGCATCGCTGCATCGGCTGGCGTCCCGCCCCGAAGGCCGCGCCCTATCGCTGGGAGTTCGGGGAAGGGGGCAGGGAGTTCGACATCGCTGTCGCGCCGGAGATCACGACCAACGACATGGCGCTGATGATCAAGCTCGCCATCGCCGGCGCGGGCGTCACTTTCGGCATGGAGGAAAGCTTCGCGCCGGCGGTGGAGCGCGGCGAACTGGCGCCGATCCTCAGCGACTATCTCCCGCCCTTCGCCGGCTTTTACCTTTACTATCCGAGTCGCCGGAACCTGGCGCCCAAGCTGCGCGCGCTCGTCGAGCATGTGCAGCGCATGAAGCTCTCGCGTTAGCCGCGCGGCTCGCGTTTCCAGCGAAGATCGCCAGGCCATACGCCGCTGTTCGCGCAGTCCTCGCTCCGCTTCGCCGCGATCCTTCGGCGCTGGCCCCGGGACATGTCTATCGAGGAGCTGTTCGCCGCGCATCTCGGACCCGACAAACAGGCGGCTGAAGACGCCGCCGACGACATCCTCATCGTCAGGCTCCTCGCCAGGCTGCCGGAGGAGCCTGCCTTGAGAAGCGCCTGGCTGATGTCCTGTCAGATCAGCGAAGAGCATCTGATCGAGATCATCGCTCAGCGCCTCGATCGTCCTCGTGGCGGGCTCGAGGCGCGCCTGTGCGCCGCCACCATGACGGCGGCGATCCGTATCGTCGACGAGACGGTCAGCCTGGCGGCGGCCAAGCATAGGCTGAAGACGACGACGGCCGAGGTGAACCAGCATCTGGCGAAGGCCATACGCAAGGCCGCACCCTGCCGTTCCGCGACCCGGTCACGCCCCGGATATGGCCGGACGACCGAGGCGGGCGCGCTTCAGCCTAGGCGGCTCCGCGACAGATCGAGCGCGGCCGAGCACTGAGGCCACCCTGCGGTTGCCTGCCGCCTCGCCGCGCAAAATGCGCCCCCTTGCAGCGATCGCCTGCGCCACGGCGCCGGCGCTTTGTGGAACGAACCCGGATCCCGCAAAGTTGGCCGCGTGTCGCAGCAAAACAGTCGCTCTTGCGCGCCGCGTGGCCAACGATCGGTCGGTTGCCTCTGCAAATGCCCTCCAAAAAAGAACCCGCCCGGAGCCGGACGATCGCAAGGCCGACGCCAGATTGCGACATCGCCAACCGCGCCGCAGATCGCGCGCAGCCGCGTTCCCGCCAGGGGATCGACCCTGCGCCAGCGAGCGATTCGCCGATCCATTTGGATGTTTCAATGACATCCGCGTCCGCGATGCCCGGATCGCCGACGAGTTCGCATCACCGGTCTACGGGCAACAGGCTGGTCACCTGGAATCGGAGACATTCAGTGGAGCCTGGTCGCCGAGCCAGCCGGATTGGGGATCCGGACCAGGCATGTCCCTGCCTTCAGCATGCTAATTGCAAAACACCCGGGCGCCGCGCTAACGCATGGTGACGACCATCCATCGGCCCCTCCCATTTGCGGATCCTGGAATTCATGAAGGCCAAGCGAATCCGCATCGCCGTCGACATCGGTGGAACGTTCACAGACCTCGAATGTGTCGACGCGGCCAACGGCGACACGCAGAGCTTCAAGACACCGACCACGTCCGACGATCCGTCGATCGGCTTGATGAACGCCGTCAAGGGAGCTGCCGAGCGCTTCGGCTTTTCGCTGTCCGACATCGGTCTCCTGATGCATGGCACGACGATCGCGACCAATGCGGTGCTGACGCGCAACCTGCCCGAGGGCGCGCTGATCACGACCGCGGGATTCGAGGACGTGCTGGAGATCGGCCGTCATGCCCGCAAGGAGATCTACCGCCTGAAGCCCGAGCCGCAGGCGGTGCTGGCGCCGCGGAGGCGGCGCTTCGGCGTGGTCGAGCGCATCGGCCCCGGCGGCGAGGTGCTGACGGCTCTCGACGATGCCAGCGTCGAGGCGGCGATCGACAGGGTCGCCGGCTCGGGGGCGACGGTCTGCGCCATCGCGCTGCTCAACGGCTTCACCAACCCGGCTCATGAGATCGCCATCGCGCGGCGACTGCGCGCCCGGCTGCCGGCGATGGCGATTTCCTGCTCGCACGAGGTGTCTCCCGAAATCCGCGAGTTCGAGCGCATCTCGACGACGGTCCTCAACGCGCTGCTGATCCCGGTCGTGCGGCGCTATATCGACGCGCTGCTCGCGCGCATCGCGGCCGAGGGTCTTGCCGCTCCGCTTTACCTCGTGCAGTCCAATGGCGGGGCGACGACACCGCGCGCGGCCGGCGAGGCGCCGGTCAAGCTCCTGCTTTCGGGGCCGTCCGGCGGCGTGCTGGCCGCCGAGGGCGTCGCGCGCCAGCTCGGCTTCCCGAACGTCGTCGGCGTCGACATGGGCGGCACCAGCTACGACGTCGCCGTCATCCGCGACGGCCGCCGGGCTGTGGTCGCTCAGGGCGAGATCGACGGCCTGCCGGTGCGGGTTCCCATGGTCGACATGCGTACGATCGGCGCCGGCGGCGGCTCGATCGCCTCGCTCGACGCTTCGGGGCGTCTTCAGGTCGGCCCGCGCAGCGCCGGCGCCAGGCCCGGCCCGGTCTGCTATGGCCGCGGCGGCACGGAGCCGACGGTCACCGACGTCAACCTGATCCTCGGACGGCTCGACCCCGTGACCTTTCTCGGCGGCGAATTCGCGCTGGATCTCGACGGCGCCCGCGCCGCGCTCGAAACCCGGATCGCCGGCCCGCTCCGGCTCGACCGGGATCGCGCAGCGGCCGGCATCCTGGCCGTCATCGTCGCCAAGCTCGCCGGCGCGATCAAGCTCTCGCTGTTCGAGCGCGGGCTCGATCCGCGCGATTTCGCCCTGATGTCCTTTGGCGGCGCCGGGGGCCTCCACGCCGCCGAGGTCGCCGCGGAACTCGGCATGTCGACGGTGATCTTCCCCAAGGACCCATCCACCTTCTCGGCCCATGGCATCCTGCAATCCGACATCGTCCACGATCTCGCCCGCACCCGGGTTCTGCCCCTGAAAGCCGGCGCGGGCCCGGCTTTCGCCGCGCTCGCCGAGGACCTGCTGCGCGAGGGCGAGGCGCTGCTGGCCGCCGATGGGCTGCCCGCCGCGCAACGCCGCCTCGAACTCGCGGCCGATCTGCGCTATCGCGGCCAGGCCTTCGAACTGCTGGTGCCGCTGCCGGTCCTCCCCCGCGACGATGCGGCGCTCGCCGCGCTTTGCGCGCGCTTCCACGAGGCGCACCGCCAGCGCTTCTCCTTCGACGATCCGCAGGAGACGGTCGAACTGGTGACGATGCGGCTGGCGGCGGTCGGCCTGCTCGGCGGCATGGCGACCGCCAGCGCGCCGCGGCCCGGCGAGACGGCCCCCGCCCGCGAGCGGCAGGTCCATCTCGGCGGCGCCTGGACGAAGGCGCCGGTCCACGAACAGGGCAGGCTTTGCGCCGGCGCGATCGTCGATGGCCCCGCCATCATCGAGCAGGCCTACACCACGCTGATCATTCCCGCAGGCTGGCGGCTCGCCGTCCGGCCCTCGGGCGATCTCGTCGCGACGCGGGAGACGCTGTCATGAGCAAGGTCGATCCGGTTCTTCTCGAAATCGTCTCGCATGCGCTGGTCTCGGCCGCCGAGGAGATGTCGATCACGGTCTGGCGCACCAGCCGCTCGACCACGGTGCGCGAACTGCTCGACTATTCGACCGCCGTCTTCGACGGCGAGGGCCGCAACATCGCCCAGGCGGCGCGCATGCCGGTCCATCTCAATTCGATGGAGCTCTGCCTGCAGGAGATCATCGCCAGGCATCTGCCGCTGGAGCGCTGGCGGGAGGGCGATGTCGTCGTCACCAACGACCCCTATTGCGGCGGCCAGCACCTGCCGGATTTCCTCGCCTTCAAGCCCGTGTTCGTCGATGGCCAGCGCATCGCCATCACCTGCGTGCTGATCCACCATGTCGATGTCGGCGGCGGCGCAGCCGGCGGCTACAACGCCCATGCCGTGGAAATCTTTCAGGAGGGGCTGCGGCTGCCGCCGGTGAAGATCGTCCGCGAAGGCGAGATGCAGGACGACCTCTTCGCCACCATCCTGCAAAATGTCCGCGAGCCCGAGACCTTTCGCGGCGATTTCCTCAGCCAGATCGCGGCGCTCGAGGTCGGCGCCCGCGCGATGCGCCAGCTCGCGGCGCGCTATGGCGCGCAGACGCTGCGCGATGTCGGGCAAGCCTTGCTCGACCACTCCGAGACGGCGATGCGCGCCGCGCTGACCGCGCTGCCCGACGGCGTCTATCAGGCGGAGGATTTCGTCGACGGAGACGGGATGGAGCCGGGGCGGAAACGCATCGCCGTGACGCTGACGATCGCGGGCGACCGTCTCACGGTCGATTTCTCCGGCTCCTCGCCTCAGGCGCGCGGGCCGATCAATGCGACGATGGCGACGACGCGATCGGCGGTCTACTACGCCGTGATCGCGGCATCCGGCATCGAGGCGACCGCCAATTCCGGCTGCTACCGGCCGATCGCCGTCAGCGCGCCGGACGGGCTGCTCGTCAGCGCGCAGTTTCCCGCGCCGGTCTCGATGCGGATGCTGACCGGCCACCGGATCGCGACCGCGGTGCTCAGGGCCTTCGCGGGGGCGATCCCGGAGCGTATCCCGGCCTCCTATTACGGCGTGACCTTCAACCACGCGGTCAACATCCGCCATGCCGACGGCCGCCGGCAGGTCTATTTCGATGCCGAGATCGGCGGCTGGGGCGGGCATCCGCAGGTCGATGGGCCGTCCGGCCTCTCGGCCGGCTTCCACAACGGCCAGAACACCCCGATCGAGATGATCGAGGCGATCTTCCCGCTGCGCTTCACCCGGTACGGCTTTCTGCCGGATTCGGGCGGCGCGGGCAAAATGCGCGGCGGGCTCGGCCTGGTTCGCGAATGGCGCTTCATCGCCGAGCACGGCCTGCTCAACGCCTCCTTCGACGCCTTCGCCTCGCAACCTTATGGGCTGGCAGGCGGCGAACCCGGACGCGGCGGCCGCCTGAGCGTCATCCGCGACGGCGCGGAGACGGCGCTGCCGGCCAAGACCATCGGCTGCGTGCTCAAGGCCGGCGACGTCGTCCGCATGGAAACGCCGGGCGGCGGCGGCCATGGCGATCCAGCGCAGCGCGACCCGGCCGCCATAGCCGCGGACAGGGCCGACGGATACGTGTCGTGACGGGCCGGGGAACGGTCTGGCGGGACTATTGCATCACGCCCCCGACGCATGGTCACATGCGCGACAAGGCGCAGCGGGCGCCCGGAGACCGGCCTTGATGAAGACGACCGACAACCCGCGCGCATCGGCTCGCAAACCAGCCGCGACATGAGCGAACTCTCCCGCCTTCTGCCCGACGAGCCGCTGCCGCAGCGCATCTCGCGGATCCTGGCCTGGATCGCCGGCGCGGTCGTGCTCTTCGGCTGCAGCCTCCTCATCACCATCGACGTCATCACGCGCTTCCTGTTCAAGCGGGGCATGGTCGAGAGCTTCGAGATTTCGGGCTATGCGCTGGCGGCCTGTATCGGTCTTGGGCTGGCGTTCACCGTCACATCCAAGGCCAATATCCGCGTCGACATCCTGCTCGGCGCGCTGCCCGGCCCGGTCCGGGTGATCTGCGACATCGTCGCCTCGCTGGCGCTGGCGGTCATCGCGGTCGCGCTCGCCTGGTTCGCCTGGGGCACGCTGGCGCAGTCCTGGGCGCTGAACGCGAAGTCGGTGTCGCTGCTGCAGGTGCCGATGGTCATCCCGCAGGGCATCTGGTGCGTCGGGCTGGTCTGGTTCGCCTGCATGGCGGTGCTGATCCCGATCCAGGCGCTCGCCCGGCTGATCGCGCGCGACCGCGCCGGTTTCGACGCGCTGATCGGCTCGCTGCGGGTGACCGAGGAGATCGAGCAATCCGGCGTCGAGAACCCGGCTGCGGCGACGAAGGCCCGGCCATGATCGGCAGCGCTCTTTCCCTCCTCATTGCGCTGGTCGGCCTGAGCATTCCCGTCGCGGCGGCGCTCGCCCTGATGGCCTATGTGCTGCAGGCGAACTACGCCTTCTTCCCCATGACCGGAGCGGTCGGCGAACTGGCCTGGAACTCGTCCAACGACTTCATCCTGATCGCAGCCCCCATGTTCATCATGATGGGCGAGCTGATGCATCGCTCCGGCATGAGCGAGCGCCTCTTCACCGCGCTGTCGCCCTGGTTCGCGCGCGTGCCCGGCCGGCTGATCCACACCAACATCGCCGCCAGCGCCATCTTCGCGGCGACGTCGGGTTCGTCGGTGGCGACGGCGGCCACGATCGGCACGGTCGCAATCCCCAACATGGACAAGGGCGGCTACAATCGCCCGTTGTTCCTGGGCTCGATCGCGGCCGGCGGCACGCTCGGCATCCTGATCCCGCCCTCGATCAACATGATCATCTATGCCGTGCTGACCGATACCTCGGTGGCCGATCTCTATGCCGCCGGCTTCATCCCGGGCTTCATGCTCGCCGGGCTGTTCTCGCTGCTTGTGCTGGGCCTGGCGCTGTATCGGCCGGAGTGGGCCGGCCCGAAGGTCGACGCCGGCGATCTCTGGCGCCAGCGCGTCGCGGGGCTGCGCCATCTGATCCCGCCGCTCGGGCTCTTCCTCGTCGTCGTCGGTTCGATCTATGCCGGCATCGCGACGCCGACCGAGGCCGCGGCGCTCGGCCTGATGGCGACCGTGGGGCTGGTCGCGGCCAACGGGCAGCTCAATCCGCAGGTGCTGCTGCGCGCGTTCGAGGGCGCGGTGCGGACGACCTGCATGGTGATGCTGATCGTCATGGCCGCCTTCTTCCTCAACTTCGTCATGGTCTCGATCGGGCTGGTCAAGGCGATCACCGATGTCGTGCTGGCGCTCGGCTGGCCGCCGCTCGGCATGCTCATCGCGATCGTGGCCTTCTACCTGATCCTCGGCTGCTTCATGGAGACGCTCTCGATGATGATCGCGACGACGCCTGTCGTCGTGCCGGTGATCGCGGCGCTCGGCTACAGCCCGGTCTGGTGGGGCATCATCTTCGTGATCCTGATGGAGGCGGCGCTGATCACGCCCCCGGTCGGCCTCAACCTCTATGTCGTCCAGGCGGTGCGCGGAAAAGGCGCCTTCATGGACCTGTGCATCGGTTCGCTGCCTTTCGTGCTTGCGATGCTGGTCATGATCGCGATGCTGATCGCCTTCCCGCAGCTCGCGCTCTGGCTCCCGACGATCCTGAACCCCAAAGCCGGCGGCTGACGCCGTCGCCACCAACCCAAGAGGAGACGACAGCGATGAAATGCCTGTTCCCGATAGCCGCCCTCGCCACCACGCTCCTCTGCGGCGCCGCGAACGCCCAGGGCCTGCCCGCGACCAGCTTCAACGCGGTCGGAAGCATCGGCAACCTGTCGATGTACACCAGTCGCGAAATGCCGTTCTGGAACGAGACGGTGCCGAAGGAGTCGGGCGGCGCCATCAAGGTGCAGGTCAAGCCCTTCACCGAGCTCGGCTTCAAGGGGCCGGAAATCTTCCGCCTCGTCTCGGCCGGCACGCTGCAATTCGCAACGACCGTGCTGAACTACAATTCCGGCGAGGTCCCGATGAACGAGGCGACCGATCTGGTCGGTCTCGTCGGCTCGGTCGAGGAGCTGCAGAAGGTCGTCGATGTCTTCCGCCCGACCTACGCCAAGTTCCTCGAGGAGAAGCACGGCCTCAAGCTGCTCGGCTTCGGCACGTATCAGGCCCAGGTGATCTACTGCCGCGACGCCTTCGCCAAGGTCGCCGATCTCAAGGGCCGCAAGGTCCGTGCCTCGGGCGCCTCGCAGCAGGCCTTCGTCAGCCATATCGGCGGCTCGCCGATCAACCTCGCCTTCGCCGAGGTCCAGCCGGCGCTGGCCAGCGGCGTGATCGACTGCGCCATCACCGGCGCGCTCTCGGGCTACAAGTCGAAATGGCACGAGGCGGCGAAGTTCATCTCGCCGATGCCGATCAACTTCGGCCTTTCGGCCCAGCTCGCCAATCTGAAATGGTGGAACACGCTCGATCCGAAGGTGCAGGCCTTTCTCGCCACCAATCTGCGAAAGCTCGAGGATTCGATCTTCGACCAGGCCAAGACGGAGACCCAGACGGGCCTCGACTGCAACACGGGCAAGGCCTGCAGCGAGGGTGCGCCGGCAGCGATGACGCTGGTTCCCGTGACGCCGGAGGATGAGGCGCTACGCAAGGACGCGCTGACCAAGGTCATCCTGCCGGCCTTCGCCGGACGCTGCGGCGCCGACTGCGTGTCCACCTGGAACGGCACGATCGGGGCCTTTCTCAAGATCAGGATCTGATCGGGAGACCTCGAAGCAAAGCTCCCTCGCGAGCGGTGCTCGATCGGTGCTCCTGGCCGGCTTCACAATGTGCCGCAGCGGCTTGCGCCTTGCGGCGTTCGAAGCGGATTCCGACAGCGGATCGACGGCCAGCGGGCGCCGCTCCGGGGGGAATGACGCCCGGAGCGGCAAGGATGCGGGCGGCCAATGACGTGCCGCGCTGAGCCTCATGCTGCCTGGGACTGCCCGATCCCCTGCAGGTAACTTTGCGCGAATCGGCCCATGACGCCCGCCACCATGTCCCGCGCGACATGGAGCTGGTCGTCCTCGAAGGCGAGCCCGCGCGGCGAGTTAAGCACCAGCTCGTAGCTCGGGAAGTAATCGACGAAGTCGAAGCGCCGGAACAGTTCCTCCGCCACCGCGCGCAGCACCGATTTCGAGGCGGTGTTGGCGACGATCACGTCGGCGTCCTTGAAGGTCGCGCCGAGCGGCACCGGCGAGACGGTGACGATGAAGCGCATCTCCTGATGGCAATGCGTCCGCACCAGCTCGACGATCCCGAGCATGTCCGACAACGTCGCGTCGTAGCCGTAATCGACGAAACGGAAACGCTCCGGCATCCGCGCCAGCCAGGCCGGGCCGGGATGGGCGTTCATGGCAAGCCCCGTCTTCGAGTCGAGCCAGGTCTCGGTCAGTCCCAGCGTCAGGAAACAGATCCGCGCCTCCCTGATGCGGGCGGTCGCCGCCCAGAGCCGCTTGCGGTTGGCGAAGGCGGTTTCGCGGTCGAGCAGCCTGAGCCCGCTGGCATGGGGGTCGAACCATTGCCCGGGCGCGAGTTCGATCATGCCCTCGTCGGGATAGACCTCGCCGAGCAGCACGCGCTTCAGCTCATGCGCCATCGAGCGCACCGAGTATTTGTTCAGCGCGCCGCGGCTGAGTTCGCCGGCGGCCGCGCCTCCGCCGCGACCGCTCGCCGCGTTCCAGCTCTCGAAATGCTCCGCCGGCGCGCCATGGCCGTCGAGCAGCAGCGGCAGGCCGCGTGAGATCAGCACGTTCTCGACGCCGCGCGCGAAGCAGGAGCCCATGGTGAAGATCGGCCAGGACGGGTCGATCGCGAATTTCGGCTTGTGCTCGATGGCGAGAAACTCGCCGGTGGTGAGCCGGTCCTTCGCCATCTGGCCCGGCTTGCCGGATGTCCAGCCGCGCACCGGGTTGGCCCGCATCAGCGCGAGCGCCGTGCCTGCATCGTATTCGATCCTCATGGTTCAGGTTCCTGTCGCTTCGGCCGCCGACGCTCGACGAAGCGGAGCCTGCTCCGGCTCCCGAGCCGCGGACCCCTTCAAAACAGATGGCGGAAGCTGTCGGGCAGCCGCATCGCCTCAGCCGCAGCGATGTCGAGCGGCGAGACATACATCGTGCCGACCTCGCCGCCGCGTTCAGACGGCGTGACGCGTCCGAGATACTGGTCGCAATAGGCGTCGATCGCGGTGTCCTGCCAGTCCGTGCGTGCGAGCCTGGCGAAGGAGCGGTAGACGTTCATCAGGTCGAGATCGTTGCCGCGCTGGTGGTGGCCCTGGTCGGCCTGGGCGAAGTCGAGCCCGCGCGTCAGCGCCTGCCGGCGCATGCGCTCGGCCAGATCGGCGTATTTCAGGTGGAACAGATAGGCGCCGTGGAAGCGCGGCGGCCGGTTGGCATGGTGAAAGCCGCCACCCCAGCGGATCGGCTTGCGTACGATCAGCGTCTTGCACATCGGCGAGACGAAGCGGACATGGCCGCGCTGCGCCAGCACCTCGCCGTCGAGCAGGACGGCGTTTTCCTCCTCAAGCATCGTCATCACGTTGAAGCCGACGCAGGTCGAGTAGTCGAAATCAGTGGCGTCGAGCCAGTCGCCGAAGCTGGCGAAGCGGCGCGGGTCGTGGCTGACGAATTCGTCGCAATCGGTGTAGATCACCGTCTCGTAGAGTTCGAGCAGCGCGCCGACGAATTTCGAGACGAAGCGGGCGCGCTCCTGGTCGTCCAGCGCCGAGCGCGGATAGCGCACCGTGCTGACGCCGTCGAGCATGGCGCGGACCTCGTCGTCGCTGTCATGATCGACGACATAAAGGTTCTCGCGCCCGACGAGCCCGGCGTAATAGGCGATCCAGCGCGAGACGTAGAACGCCTCGTTATATTGCATGGTGACCACGGCAATCTTCTTCATCGCGGGCGATTTCGTCCTTCACATCCGGTGGGGGACGCCGTTGCGGTCGAGGAAATCGCGCATGCGGTCGTAGGAGCCGGCATAGGATTTCGCCAAGGCGGACAGCGCGGCCTCCTTGTAGACCGCGCGCCAGCCCCCCTCGGCGAGCGCGGCCTCCGGCACGACGGGGATCCTCAGCGTCTCGGCCAGTTCCTGGCTGCGCGTGTCATAGGCGACGAGCACGCCCGGCACGCCATGGGCCACCGCCGGCAGCACGCCGTGGACACGATAGCCGACAGCGAGGTCTTGCCCCTTGGCGAATTCGTCATAGCGGGCGACGTCGAAGAAGCTGAACAACTGCTTCTCGTAGATCCGGCGCATCGCGGGATCATTCGGCCCATCCCACCAGCCGGTTCGGGCGAATTCGGCGACCGCCTTCTCGATTCCCCCCTCGTCGCGCAGGAAGAAGGCCTTTTCCTCCTGCTCGCCATGGGAGGACATCACCATCTCGCTCTGCCGGTCGACCTTGAGCAAAGCGGCGCGCTGATTACGGAGATAGGCCTCCGGATCGGCCGTGTAGCTTTTGTCCGCCTCGCGCCTCAGGCTGAAGGCGACTTTTCGGATCTCGCGCTGGTCGGGGATGCGGATCGCCAGATCGCGGTTGCGCGTGCGGAAGATCGACGGGCAGCCGACGACATCGACATTGCGGATACCGTTCTCGCGCAGGGTCTGGGCGCTGAAGGCGCCGCGCACGCCGATCGCGGCGCAGCGATCGGCGACCAGCGACCAGAACCGCTTCGAGGCCTCGGGCAGCGCGATCGATCGCGTCCGGCTCGCCTGCGCGCCGACGCCGATGGCGTAGACCGGCAGCCTGACCTTCTCCAGCACCTCGACGGCGCGGTGCCACTCCATCGTCTCGTGGATGAAGTTCGAGCCGCGCACGAAGACGTAATCGAACTCGCTGGCGTAGCGCTCGATGTCGGCGTCGCTCGGATTCATGATCTTCATCGGCTCGATCTCGGCGTAGCGCAGCAGCTTCAGCGTCGAGTCGAAGACGATCATGTCGCCGATGTTGAAATAGTCGGAGAGCAGCTTCTCCATCGGCGCGCGGTACCAGCGCACCTTGTCGTGCTCGTAGACCTCGCCCGCCGGATAGATCACCAGCGCGCGCAGCTTCGTCTCGGTCGCGATCGGCCGCAGGCCGGAGCCGGCCGCGAAGGCGCCGGTCGCGACGTCGCGCACCGAGACCTGGCGCGGCCCGCCCCGCGCCAGTCGCGGCAGCGGGATCGTCAACTCCGCGACCGTGGCATCGCGGGCGATCACCGCGCCGGGGTTGATCGTGGCGTAGTCCTGCCCGTCGAGCCTGAGCGTCAGCGCCGGCCAGCCGTCATCGAGCGCGCGAGCGATGGAGACAACGACCTCGTCGACGGTGGCGCGCAGGATTTTTGGCGCGAGCGAGGTCGAGCCGGCGAGGTCGGGCTGCTGCACGGGCGCGTTCATGGCGTGTCCCTCACGATGCGGATATTCAGCCGGACGAGGTCGCGCTCGGGGCCGACCTTGCAATCGGCGACCTTCATCCGCGTCATGAACAGGAAGGGCTCGTCGCCGGTCGTCTCGAAATTGCGCGAGGTCGAGTTTGGGTCGGCGAGCGCGCCATAGGCGTAGCGCAGGGCGTCGCCGCAGTTCCTGCTCCATAGCGTCGGATGGATCATAAGCGTCCGCAGCGGCGACCAGCGTTTGAGATCGTCCGACCAGCTATAGGCGACGCGTCCGCCGGCGATATTTTGGGCGGCATCCGGCCCGAGATGGAAGATCGCAAGCCAGCGCCCGCTCGCCTCGTGCCGCGTCAGCGAGCCGACGGTGGTCGGCAGCACCCTGAGCGGCTGGCAGGGTTTCGCGTCGCTGACATCCTCGCGATAGGGGTCGATCGCGCGCACGCTGAAATCCTGGCCGTCGAAGGCGCGCCACGAGGCGGCGTCCGCGATATCGGTCGAGCGGAACAGGCAGACGCCGCCCTTCTGGCCCTCGCCGCCGGTCGTGGCGATCAGCGCATACCAGGCGTCGCCATGCCGGACGATGTTCGACGGGTTGAAGAAGCCGCGATGCCGGCCCTGACCGACATCCTGCCGGAAGGCCGGCGCGGCCACGAGCGTGCGCGGCTCGTCGACCGTGAAGCTCTGGCCACCGTCGCGCGAACGCGCCGCCGTGACGACATTGTACCAGCAGCTCATGCCGTCCCTGAAGCGGCAGGCTCCGGCATGGCGGTCGGCATGATACTCGTCATGCATCAGCGCGAAGACGTCGCGGCCATTGCCGGTCCAGGTCGCCGCGATCCAGCTCATGTCGCTGAACTCACTCGGATCGGGGCTGTTCTTGGCCTGGAACGAGACCGAGCAGGTGGTCGCGATCCTGTCCAGCCCCGCGCCGAGCAGCGCCCGGTTGCGGTGGTGGCTGGCGAAGGCGACCACCTGCCCCTTCTCGTCCCGGAAGGCCCGCAGCGGCGCGTCGGGGATGTGCCATTCCTCGCAGCGCTCGCGCGACCAGGCGTAGACGGTCTCCTCGCGGGCATCGGGCGCGACCTCGAGCCGCCAGGCCGGAGTCTGGGCAAGAGCCGCAGACGAGACGACGATCGAGAGCACTATGCCGGTCAGGCGAGCCGCAAACTGTCCCCTTCCCCCCGCTTGCGGTGGGGAAGGGTTAGGGATGGGGGGGCGTGCAGGATGGGCGCTTCGGGGCGAGCGGCGGCGAACCCGGTCGTTCGGCCCCCCATCCCGGCCTTCCCCACCGCAGGCGGGGGGAAGGAGAAGAAGAGCGCCGCGCTGGCCGAAGATGGGACGATCCATCCTCATGCGACTTTCCGCTGCGGCTCGGCCGAAGCTTGCGCGCCTGCCGGCGCGGCCATCTTGTGGTCGACCTTGTTCTCGCTGAGGAAAGCGCTCATCGCGCCGTAAACCTGCGCGTAGGCTGCGTTGAAGTGGTCGAAGCGAGCCTGCTCCCAATACTCCTCCAGCCGGAAGTCGTGGCCGGAGAAGACGTCGACGCTCGGGATCTTGAAGGTGTCGGCGAACTCGACGGTGCGGCTGTCATAGGTGAAGTAGATCGACGGCGTGCCGTTGGCGAGCGCCATCAGATTGCCGTGCAGCCGGTAACCAAGCACGAGGTCGAGCCCGCGCACCAGCTTTTCATACTCCGCGACGACGTCGGAATAGAACATCCGCGAGCGGTAGAGGCCCTCCATCGCCTCGTCGAGATACCAGTTCGTCGCCCATTCGTTCTGGCGCAGCGCGGCAAAAGCCTCCTCCTTCTGGGCGTCCGTTCCGAGCGCGAGCTTCTTCTCCTCGATCTCGCCCTGGGCCATCAGCGTGACCTCGAAACGCACCGCCATCGCCTTCACCAGATCGCGGTGGAAGGTGAGATAGCGCCTGATGTCCTGGGCATAGGTCTTCGAGACCTCGCGCCGCAGCGTCACGCCGACGCGTTTCACCCGGTCCAGCTCCGGCAGGCGGATGGCGAGGTCGGGCCTGTTGGCGCGGAAGGCCGTCGGGCAGCCGATGATGCGGACGTTTTTGATGCCGAGATCGTTCAGCACCTGCGCGGAATAAGCCCCGCGCACGCCCAGCGATGCGGTCGAATCCGCGATCAGCCGCAGCACCGTCCTGGTGTCGTCGCTCAGTTCGAGCTTGCCTGTGACCGGAGCCTGCGCGCCGATTCCGAAGGCGATGACCGGGATCTTCAGCCGGCGCAGCACATCGACTGTCCGGCTCCAGTTCATCTGGGCATGGACATAGTTCGAGCCGCGCAGGAAGACGTAGTCGTATTCCGCGTTGATCCTGTCGATCGCGGCGGGGTCGACATGGGCGATCGGCAGCTCCGACAGCGTGTCGAAGTTCAGGAGCTTGAGCGAGGAATCGAAGACGAAGGCGTCGCCGATATTGTGGTAGTGATTGATGTGGTTCTCGAGCTGGGCGTGCTTGTACCAGCGCACATTGTCGTGGTCGTAGACCTCCCCCGAGGGGCTGATGACGAGAATGCGGGTCATTGTCTTCTCTCCCTTGTTCTGTCCCCGAGCGTCAGGCGATCATCGGCGTCGCCATGCGGCTCGCAGGTTCGGGCATGCCGCGCGCGCCGATGAGCCGGCGATAGAGCGCGAGATGCGCTTCGGCGCAGTCGATATGGTTGAGCGGCGCGGCGATGCCGCCGCGCAGCCGCGCCCAGAGGTCGGGCTCGCTCAGCGCGCGGGTCATGCAGTCGACCAGGTCCTCGGGGCTTCCCGAGCGGAAATGCAGCCCGTTGACCTCGTCGGAAATCTTCTCGGCCATGCCGCCGATGTTGCTGGAGAGGATCGGCCGGCCGTGATGGAAGCATTCCTGGATCACGATCGGCGAGTTCTCCCACCAGATCGACGGCATCACGACCCAGTCGACCGAGCGCATCAGGTTCGGCAGTTCGTGGTTCTGGAACGCGCCGCAGAAGCGGACGCGCCGCCCGGCCGCCGCGACCAGCTCGGCGAACCTGTCCTGATAGGCTTGCGGCTGGCGCTCCAGATTGCCGCCATAGACCAGCAGGATCGCGTCCTCGCCCCAGACCGAATCCGGGATGCGTGTCACCGCGTCGATCAGCACGTCGGCGCCCTTATAGGGCGTGAGCTGGCCGAAATAGGCGAAGCGCGAGCGCCGCGCGGTCGGCTCCGGCAATGAGCGCGGCGGCGAGGGCTCGGCGACGTCGAGCCCGTTCTCGATCACCGAAAAACGCTCCGCGTTAAGCCCCCAGGCCTGGTAGCGTTCGGCGAGGAAACGGCTCGGCGAGATGAAGTGGTCGGCGAGCCCCAGCATCGCCTTGACGAAGGTCTCGCGCGCCAGGAAGCGCGCCGGCGAGATATCGGGGAAGCAGGCGTTGCAATCGGTCGGCGAGGCCCGGTAGCAGAGCTTGAACGCGCCGGTCTTCACCATCTGGCCGTGATGGTGGCAGATCGAGAGATATTCGTGGAACGTCATCACGATCGTGGCGTCGGGCAGCGTGTCGCGCACGGCGAAGAGGCATTCGAGGCCGAGCCCGATGACATGGTGAAAATGCACCACGTCGGGCTTGAGGTCGCGCAGCACGCGGGAGAAATCACGCTCGATCTCGTCGGTCGCCCGGTTCGAGAGCAGGAAGTGGTCGTAATCCTCGGCATGATAGAGCAACTCGCCGCCGGCCTGGCGGAGGCTCATCAGCGCCGTGCCGGCATGGCGCGGCGTCGGCGCGCCGATCCTTGCGAGGTAATGCGCGTCGACGCCCTCGCTCGCCTGCAACCCCTTGTGCAGGTTGTAGGAGGCGATCTCGGCGCCGCCGAGCGACAGGCTCGGATGGGCATGGGACACCACGAGAACCCGCATCGTCACCCTCTCATGTTCGAGACGGCCAGCGCCCAGCGCCGGTCGAAGCTGGTGCGGTCGGCGAGCGCCGCCAGCGCGCCGAGATGCGGGCGCGCCGGTTCGCCGTCGTCGACGACATAGATCTCGACCTCGGGAACCCAGATCGAGGGCGCGCCGCCCATGCGAAGCCGCAGACCGAGATCGAGCCCCTTCTCAGCCGTCGTGAAATAGCCGCGCGCGAAACCGCCGGCCTCGATAAAGGCGGCGCGCGCGAGCACGCAGCATTCCATCGCGCCGGCCGCGACCTCGACCGGGCCGAGGCTGCCGATCGCATCGAGCGGATAGCCGACGAAGCGGTTGCAGATGCGCCGGTCCGGGCCCTCGCCTTCGAGCCAGGCCCCGGCCCAGCGGATCGAATTGTCCTCGAACAGCAATGTCGGGCTGGCGATGCACTGGCCGTTGCGGGCGCGGAAAGCGCGTTCCAGCCGGCCGAGCCAGCCCGGCATGCGGATCTGCGCCGCGCCCGAGAGCAGCGCGACGGTCTCGAAGCGGCAGGCGCGCACGCCGGCCTCCAGCGCGTCGCAGGCATCCTCGACGCCGTCGACCAAGGCGAGCCGGAGCGACAGCCCGTAGAAGCGCGCCAGGCGTCGCGCCTCCGCGCCGATCCGGTCGAAGCTTTCGGCCGGGGCGGCGAGCACGATCGGCAGCGGGCGGATTTCGGCGTCGATCGCCAGCATGGCCAAGAGCGAGGAGAGTTCGCGTGGCCTGTGGTCGAGCCCGATGACGAGGCCGAGCGCCGCCTCCGCCTCGAACGTTCCCAGATCGATGGTCTCGACGACGCGCGGCGGCGCGATCTCGGCTGCCTGCAGGGCCGGCGCGATCTGGCGCTCGACGACGGCGGCCGCCGTCGAGGAGCGCGGGTCGAGCAGGCCGAAAATGCGCTCCAGCGTGCGCCTTGCCGGGCCGCGCCCCGGTTCGAGCGGCAGGAAGGCGGGGCCGGAGCCCTCGATCTCGAATTCGAGATAGATCGGCTGGCCGGGCTCGGAGGCCATTTTGGGGGCGAACACGATGAAGCCGTGGCTGTTGCGCCGGCCCGCCAGCGCCGCGCCGTAGCGCGGATCCTCGGCGAAGGCGGCCGAGACGTCGGGCCGGGAAACCCGGGTCCAGAGCCGGTCGACGGCGCAGGCTTGCGCGCCGCCGCGCAACGTCACGGCGCCGACCTTGCGGTCGGGGTCGAACAGCCAGCCGATGATCAGCACGCCGCTGCCGTCGAGGATGGTGGCGTCGTCGATTCCGGCGCGGACGGGCGCCTCCAGCAAGGCGACCGTGTCGCGCCCGTCGAAACGCTGCGACAGACGCCTGAGCTTGTCGAGCGTGGCTTGCGGCGCTGCCCCGCGCTGCAGCCCGTCGCGCAGATGGCCAGGGACCGTGACCGGCTCCAGCAGGACGTAGCGCTCATAGACCTCGAGCGCGCGCCAGCCGTCATTGCCCCGGAAGAACAGCCGCTCGATCTCGCCGGGATGGCGGATCGGAGCGCCCTCCAGCATGCCGAAGAAGCCGCGCGCGCCCTCGCCGAGATCGTCCCGGTCGAAGACGCCGGCCTCCAGCGTCGCCGGCGAGAGACCGCCATGGGCGACCAGCAGCCTTGTCTGGCCGGCGGCGAAATTGGCGCTCCAGCCTTGCAGGAAGACGCCGTCGTCGAGCGGCCCCATCACCTCGACGAAGCCGCCGGGTTTCGCGACCGATTGCAGCAGCATGCCGACCGCGCGCAGCCGGCGCGGATTGGCCTTTCCGGCGAGCAGCACCTCAAGCAGACCATCGACCACAGTCGGAAACGCCTGCCCGGCCTCGTCGGCGAGGGCTGCGAGGAAGCCCTGCAGCGGCAGCGGCTTGGGCGACAGGATCAGCCTCAGCGGGCGGCCGGGGCGGCCGAGAAGCAGCGCCCCGGAACCGGCGCGGTCGGGGGCAGGGGCCGGCGCGAGACAAAGGAAGCCCATCGCGGCGCCGGCGTCAGCCTGCGGCCTGCGCCAGCTCAGCACCATGGTGTCGGCGCGGTTGCGCGGATTGCCGTCGACCGCGACCGGAACCTTGCCCGGGATCGCGTCGCAGGCGCTCATGATCAGGATCGCGTTCTCGCCGAGCGGCGTCCAGGCCACGGTGGGGGCCAAGGCGAGGCGGGTCTGGTCCGGGATCACGACCTCGTTCATCGGTCCACCAGCGTGATCGCAAGCGTGACGAAGGAGAGCAGCGCCGCGAGTCCCGAGAGGAAACCGAGGATCACCGTGACCTGCCGCAGCGGCGCTTTCGCCTCGTTGCGGATCGTGGTGAGGCGCTCGTCGATGCCGCGCAGCGTCGCGTCGAAGCGGAGCTGGAAGAGGTCGAGTTCCACGAGGCGCTGGCCAATCGCCTCGGCGTGGCCGGCGGCTGCCTCGCCGTCGCTCGCCACCGCGCCATGCCGCTCGTCGAGCCGGGCCGCCAAGGCGTCGAGCTTGTCGTTGAGTTCCTTCTGGGCGAGCTGCGTGCGCCGGTTCAGCGCGATCAGCGCCTCGACGCGGTCGAAGAAGCGCGCCAGCGGCACGGCGATCGCCGCTTCCGCGGCAAGCTCGGCCGCCGGCGGGAGCCTGAGTTCAAGCTCCGCCCCCGTGCCGGGCGAAACCCCTATAACGGTCAGCGCGCCGCGCGCCGCCACGGTCGCCTCGTCGAGCTCCATCGCGAAGGCGTGCCGGCCGTCGCCGATGCCGTTGCGGCGCAGGTCGATGCGGCCCTGGTCCGCCACCGCCTCCTGCACGCAGACGCCGTCGCGCAGCAGCCTGACGATCAGTCGCTCTTCGGGGCGGGTCTCGTCCCAGATCCAGCCATGCAGGCGGGCGCCGTCGAGCGCATCGACGCGGCCGTTGAGTTTTGCGGGGGCGGGCGGGGCCATCGCGATGGTCTCGGGCGTCGTCGTCATGCCGCCACCGCGAATGTCAGGCGATCGAACAGGGCCAGATGCGCCTTGGCGCAATCGTCGAGCGCGGGCTGCGGCGCGATGCCGTCGACGAGCCGCTGCCAGAGCCCGTCCTCGGTCATCGCCCGCTGCATCGCGCGCGCGAGCGCGGCGGGGTCGCCGGGCCTTGCATGCAGCCCGTCCTGCCCGTCGCGCACCATCTCGGCCATGCCGCCGATGCCGCTGGCGATGACCGGGCGGCGATGCTGGAACGCCTCCTGGATGACGAGCGGCGCGTTCTCCCACCAGATCGACGGCGTCACCACCCAGTCGATCTGCTCCATCAGCTCCGGCAATTCGTCGGCGCGATAAGGTCCGCAATGGCTGACCTCACCTCCGGCCCGCGCCAGCGACTTCTCGAAGGCGGTGACGAAGGCCTCGCTCTGGAACGGCGCGCCGCCATGGATTCGTAGCTCGAAATCGCGCTCGCCGATCGTCTTGAGATGCCGCGCCGCCGCCAGCAGGTCGAGCACGCCCTTCCATGGGTTGAGGTTGCCGAAATAGCCGAAGCTGGCGCGGCGTCCCGCGCTCGGCCGGTGCGGCGCCGGCGTCCGGGCCGGGCGGGCATTGGCGATCACCTCGATGCGCTCGGCCGCCAGTCCCCAGGCGATGTAGCGTTGGCGCAGGAAGCGGCTCGGCGAGACGAAGCGGTCGACGACGTTCAGATGCGTCTTGATGAAGCGCTCGCGCAGCAGAAAGCGGTCGGCGGGGATCTCCGGGAAGCAGCCATGGCAGGCCGATGGCGAGGCCCCTTGGCAACGCGCCTTGTCTGTCGGGCGCAGCATCAGCCCGTCATGGTGGCAGATCGGGTAGTAGTCGTGCAGCGTCATCACGATCTGCACGCCGGGCAGGATGCGCCGCGCCAGCGTCAGGAACTCCGCGCCGATCAGCACGAGATGATGGATGTGGATGACGTCCGGCCGGAACTCCTTCAGCAACGCCGCGCAGTCCTGCAACGCGCCGTAATGGTCGATCTGGCTGAGATGGAAGCGGTCGAAATGGCCGCTCCAGAGCAGCACGTCGCCGTCGGTCCCGGTCGCCTGCAGCGCCGTGCCGGGATGCGCCTGCCGGTGGATGCGGTTGGTCGCGCCCAGGAACATCACCTCGCAGCCCTGCGCGCGATAGCTGGCAGCGAGGTCGTGGGCGAAGATTTCCGTGCCGCCGGGATGCAGCTCGGGGTGGTTGTGCGCGACGACGAGGATGCGGCGGCTCATCGGGCGCGCTCCGGCTGGGTTGCGATCAGCAGGTCCTGGTAGTGCGGCGAGTTGACCCCGCGCCAATGGCCGCGGCGCAGGCTCTCGACAGTGAGCCCGGTCTTTTGCGTCTCGTCGCGCAGGAAGCCGGCGTCGATGCCGGCAGCGGCAAGCGGCGCCTCCTCGATCGCATACCAGCCCGGCCCTTCGCCCCAGCGCCGGAAGGAGAGCCGCTCATGCCCGGTCGGCTGGCCTTCGATCGCGAACGCCGTCAGGAACAGTCGTCCGCCCGGCGCGAGCAGCCGCGCAGCCTCGGCCAGATAGACGGTGAGTTCGCCGGGCGGCAGATGCGTCGCGACCGAAACCATGGCGATGAAGTCGAAGCTGTGCTCGGGAAAGCCGAAGCGGACCTCGGTCCCCGGCAGCGAGCCCTGCGGGTTGTAGAGCGGGTGGGCGATGTCGAGGCGCTGGAAGCGGAAGCGAGGATAGGCCGGGGTGATCGTGCGGGCGCACCACATGATGCCCTCCATCACCGGGTCGACGCCGTCATAGCTGCCGTGCTCGTCGAGATATTGCGTCAGCGGCACCGCCATCCGGCCGATGCCGCAGCCGATGTCGAGCACGCGCTCATGTGGCGCCAAGCCGCCCAGCCTGACGAAATGGCCGAGGAATTCGGCCCCGATCGCACGGTAGTCGCCGTCGCCGACATAGATGCTCTCGGGCGGCGGATGCGGCAGAAAGCGGTTCGACCGGGTGTTCGCCAGCAGCCAATCGAGTTCCGGACCGGCGAGCGCCGGGGCGTCCTCGACCAATGCGACCGGTTTCAGCGCGAGCGTTGCCATCATGCCGCCGTGGCCCTCCTGAGCATGGGACGCATCGGCCGCTCGGATTCGGCCGCGTGCGCGGGGGGTGAATCGATCCGCTCCATCAGATCGGCGATCGCTGTGTCCCAGCGCTGCGTCTGCAGCCAGGCATTGTGCTGCGAGGCCGCGCCGCGCATGTAATCCTGGCTGCGCGCGATCGATTGCCGCTCGAGATGGTAAAGCGCCACCGATGGGACATAGGCGATCTCGAAGCCGGTCCGGCGCACCTTCAGGCAAAGGTCGCTGTCCTCGTAGTCGCCGATCACATAGGCGTCGTCGAAGCCGCCCAGTTCCGCGTAAAGCGCGCGCGGCATGACCATGCAGGCCCCGGTTACGCCGGGCACGGGCCGCTCGCGATTGGCCGGCCCGTAACTGCCGGGCATGCCCTTGAAGTAATGGTGGTTGAACCAGCAGCCTTTGTCGTCGCGCTGGAAATAGAGGCCGGCATGCTGCAGCGAGCCGTCATGGTAGAGCAGCTTGGGACCGACCATGCCGATCTTGCCCCTGCGGTCGAGCTTGCGGACGAGAGCCGGCAGCCAGCCATCGCCGGTCGGGATCACGTCGGAGTTGACCAGCGCCAGCGTCTCCGCCTTTGCCTGCGCCGCGCCCGCATTGCAGGCGGCCGAGAAGCCGCCATTGCGGCCCATCGTCACGAGCTGCATCGGCAGCCCATAAGCGCGAAACAGCCCGCCAAGGAGATGCGCGACCTCGCCCTCGTGCTCGGGACAGTCGAGCACATAGATCAGCTCGGCGGACTCGACGAAGGACGGATCGCCGGCGAAGGCGGCGACCTGCACGCGCAGGAACTCATAGGCCTTGTAGAGCGGGATCACGACCGAGACCGTGGGCCGCACGGGCGGCTGGCCGAACTGTGTCAGGCTCGGCTCAGGCGTGCTGCCCCGCAGATCGGCCTGGCAGGCGGCGAGCACCGGCGCGAGCGTTCGCGCGATCATGCCTTGCGTCAAATGCTGCGGCGGGATCGCGGCCAGCGTCCGCGCGCGGATGGCGGTCGCGTCCGCCGGCTGCACGGCTGGCCGCAGGAACAGCGAGGTGCCCGATTTCAGGCGCAGTTCGCAGCGTGGCTGCAGCACCGGCGCGCCGCCGGCATAGCCCGGAATCAGTCCGGCGAACCCCGTTGCGGGCCTGCGCTCGCCGTCAGTCGAGCCCGGCAGCAGCGCCGGAAAACGGTCGAGCCGGTCGAGGATCGGTTGCGGTTCGCCTGACCCGCGATGCAGCAGGATCTGGTCGAGGAGCCCGTCGGGATCGCGATACCAGCCACCGAGCAGGAGGCCCGCCTCGTTGCAGAGCGCGAGATCGAGTTCCGCCGAGGGCAGATCGTCCTGCCGGCGCACGCTCTGCACGGCGAGCGGCAGGCGACGCTGCATCTCGATGGCGAGGAGCCGGCCGCTCTCCGACAGGCCGGAGAGCTGCTCGACGAGCCAGCTCCGCAACCCGTCGCGGCTGCTGCCCTTGCCGGCCCACCAGCGGCCCAGCGTCGGCGTGGCGGCCCGCGCCGGAAGCGCGCGCAGCGCGATGCCGCCGGCGCCCTGCAGCACCAGCAATGCGTTGGATCGTGCCGGCGTCTCGTCAAGCACGAGATGCAGCGCCTGTTTTCCGGCACGGTCGAGGCGACCGAGTCGGGGCTGGCCCCGGAGCGACGTCAGTCCGGCGGAGTCGAGCCGCCAGGCCGCCGCGATCGGGCCGAAGCGCGGCGGAACCCAGCTCTCGACGAGAATCTTGCCCTCGACCAGCGCCGCGACCGGCGCGGCGGGGGCGGGCGTCGATGACAGCGCCAGCAGGAATTGTCTCAGGAAGGCGAGATAGCTCGCCGATTCGAGCAGTCCGAACAAGGCCGGCCAGGGTCCGACCAGCGCCTTGGCCAGCGCAAGCCGCGAGCCCGGCGTCAGTTCGCGCGCGATCTCGACCGCGTCGACAAGGTCGTGGCTGAAGGCGGGCTCGATCCGGGCGCTCGTCCTCGACACCGGGTCGAGGCCCGTCAGCGTGGCGGCGAGCCCGTCCTGCCCGCTGTCGCGAAACGCGACCGCAATTCGCATCCGGCCGTCGGCGAGCCTGAGCGTGACGGAGGCGCAGGCCATGCGGCGGCCATCCGCGGCCAGCGCCACCACAGGCTTGCCCGCGAGCGGGGCCGGAAAGGTCCAGCACAACAGGAAGACCGAGCCGCCGAGCCGCGACAGCGTGCGCTGCTGGCTGGTCTCATCGACGGTCTGGATCGGCGCGAGCGTGAGCATGAGGGCGTCCGGCGCATCGGGAGGGGGTGCGACGCCGGCCGGGGAGCAGCCGGCGTCGCGGGAGCATGGAGACGGGCGGCGGGCGCGCCGTTCGGCTCCATGCTCCTGTCGTCAGACTTCTCAGGCGACCGAGAAGTAGCTGTTGGGATCGCTCTGGATGTCCTCGGCGGTGACGCCGACCAGCGTCAGCGTGTCGCCATTGCCGAGATCGACCACGGCGTTGCCGCCGACCGTCGTGGCGCGCGCCGCGACGTCCTCGGCCGAGGCGACACCCGTGCCGTTGATGTCCGAGGCGATCTGCATCAGGTCGGAGCCGGCCTCGAAATCGAGCACGACGTCGTTGCCGCCGCCGCCCTCGAAGAAGAAGACGTCGCTGCCGCTTCCGCCCGAGAGGATGTCGTCGCCGGCCCCGCCGAAGAGCAGGTCGTCGCCGGCCCCGCCCTGCAGGATGTCGCCGCCATTGCCGCCCTGGAGCACGTCGTCGCCATCGCCGCCCTGGAGCAGGTCCGCGCCAGCGCCACCCTGGAGGATGTCGTTGCCCGTGCCACCCTGGAGGATGTCGTTGCCGGCGCCGCCCTGGAGCACGTCGTCGTCGGCGTTGCCGCGCAGGATGTCGTTGCCGGCCCCGCCGCTCAGGACGTCGAAGCCTTCTCCGCCGAAGAGAACGTCATTGCCGGCGTCGCCGGAAACGAGATCGTCGCCGAGCCCGCCGAAGAGCGCGTCGTCGCCTTCGCCGCCGGAGACGAAATCATTGCCGCCATCGCCGTAGATCAGGTCGTCGCCCTCTTCGCCGAAGAGCGAATCGACCTGGTCGCCGCCCTTGACGATGTCGTCTCCGGCCCCGGCGAGAATCACGTCGCTGAACCGGCTTCCAATCAGAAAATCGTCGAATGCACTTCCTTCGATCGTAGCCATCCGTCACCTCCTCGGCGATCTCAAAGGCGCCTCAGGATGACGGCGCCTTGCGCCGTGTCGTGTCCTGAATTCGGCGCCGTTCCGACGAACCCGCGAATGGAGTTCATCGCTCGACGAGTGGGAGACTAGCCAATAAGTGCATTGCAGCAAGAAATTTATTGTGACTTTTTTGCGATGCAACAAGATTTATACTTTGTATGTCTCGATTAAAACTCGGAACAGGCGCGATTATGTTTCGATATTTGAAATGATCGATAATCGAATATTATATCGAATTCGCATCGAATCCGACCGGCCGCCGCTCATGGCGCTGATGCGATTGATGAAATCAGTCTTCGCGGAAGGCGCGGTTGAAGCTCTCGGTGAAGGGCGCGAGCAGATAATCGATGGCGCGGCGCGAGCCGTTGACGATCAGCACTTCGGCCGCCATGCCGGCATGAAGCGTGATTTTGTTTTCGGCCAGGCTCTCCGGCGTGATCTCGGCGCGGACCAGAAAATAGGGAATGCCGGTTTTTTCATCGACGAGCTGATCGGCCGCCACATAACTGACCTTGGCCAGCAGGGGCGGCAGGGTGCGGGCATTGAAGGCGGTCAGCCTGATGCGCGTCTCGGCGCCGACCCGCACCGAATCGATGTCGCGCGGATCGACCTTGGCCTCGACGATCAGGGGCTCGTTCTCGGGCACGATGTCGAGGATGGCCTCGCCCGCCGCGATGACGCTGCCCGCCGTCCGCATCCTGATGTTGGCGACGATGCCCTCCTGCGGCGCGGCGACGACGAGCCGGCGCAGCACGTCTTCGGCCTGCACGATGCGCTCGACGACCTCCGACAGGCCGAGCTGCGCCTCCTGCAGTTCGCGCGCGATCTCGCTCTCGCGCTCGAGCCCGATCGAGAGGATTTCGAGATTGGCCCCTGCCACAGCCTGCTCGGCCTTGGCCTTGCGCGCGGCGATCTCGCCGCCGCGGCCGGTGAGTTCGCTCTGCTTGGTCTGGAGTTCCACGAGCTGGCTGCGCTTGGCGTAGCGCTTCTCGTAGAGATCGGCGACCATGCGGACCTCCTCGTCGATCAGCGCGCGCTGGTTGCGGGTGGCGTCGATCTGCGCCTGCAGCGCTTCGGCTTCGGCCTGGTGCTGCTCGATGACGCGCTGCTGGATGCGGACCTTGCCGTCATGGACCTGGGCCCGGGCGCGGAAAAGGGCGCGCTCGGCGGTGACGACCTCGCGCGCGATCGGCGTGGCGGCGGCCTCGATGTCGTCGGGAAAGTCGATCGTGGTCGCGCTGGTCTGCTCGGCCCGCAGCCGCGCGAGCTTGGCCTCGAAACCGACGCGCTTGCCCTGCAATTGCTGCAACTCGGCGCGCTGGCGGGCGTCCTCCAGCCGCAGCAGCGGCTCGTCGCGGCGCGCGCGCTCGCCCTCGGCCTTGAGCAGCGTCCTGAGGATGCCACCCTCGAGATGACTGATCGTCTTGCGCCGGCTGTCGACGATGACCGTGCCGGTCGCGACCGCCGCATTGTCGAGGCGGGCCGTCACGGCCCAGGCCCCGAAGCCGCCAAAGCCGATCGCGATCGCGCCGACCCCTGCCAGCACGAGGCCGCGCAGGCTCGGCTGGCGCTCTTCGGGGGCGTCCGGCTCGGCCCGGGCGAGGACCGGCGCAGTCGAGCGGCGTAGGGCTGGCGTCTTCATGCCGTCACCTCGCGAAGTGCCGCCGGAGCCTTCGGCTCGATCTCGACCAGCCCGCCGGGCGTGATCATGCCGGCGATGGCCGAGCGCGGCCCGAACTGGTTGATCCGGCCCTCGCGCAGCACCAGGATTTTGTCGACGACCTGCATCACCGATGGCCGATGCGCGATCAGGACGATGATCGCGCCGTCCGCCCGCGCCGCGTTGACGGCGCGGATCAGGCTCTGCTCGCCCTCGGCGTCGAGATTGGCGTTGGGTTCGTCGAGCACGATCAGGCGCGGCGACCCGTAGAGCGCGCGCGCCAGCCCGATGCGCTGGCGCTGACCGCCCGAGAGCTTGAAGTCGCCGTCGTTGACGGGCGTGTCGTAGCCGAGCGGGAGGCGGCCGATCAGCTCATGCACGCCGGCGAGCCGCGCCGCTTGCAGCAGCGCCTGCGGGTCCGGCGTCCCCATCCGGGCGATGTTCTCGGCGATGCTGCCGTTCAGAAGCGAAACCGATTGCGGCAGGTAGCCGACCATGGCCCCGAACGAGCCGCGTTCCCAGAGATAGGCGTTGTGGCCGTCGAGATAGACGCCGCCGGCATTGGGCCGCAGCACGCCGACGAGCAGCCGCGCCAGCGTCGACTTGCCCGCGCCCGAAGGTCCGACGACGCCGAGCGCCTCGCCCGGCTCGAGCGAGAAGGAGATGCCCTTGATCACGGTCTGCTCCGCCCCTTGCGGCGCGTAGATCAGGCGGTCGATGGCGAGCGTGCCTTGCGTCGGCGGGGTCGGCAGCGTCTCTCGCTGCGAGGCGCGCGCGCTCAAAAGCTCGCGCACCCGTTTCCATGCGCCGGCCGCCAGCACCCATTGCCGCCAGTCGGCGATCATCGAATCGAACGGCGCGAGCAGCCGGCCGAGCAGGATGGAGGCCGCCATCAGCGTGCCGACCGAAACCTCGTTGCGGATGATCAGCACCGCCCCGGTGGCGTAGATCGCAAGCTGCATCACCATGCGCGAGGTCCGCGTCAGCGCCGCGATCAGCTTGCCGCGCCGGGTGCCGAGGTCGAGATGCTCGATCATGGCCATCTGCTGCGCGCGCCAGCGCCGGGCCAGCGCCGGCAGCATGCCCATGGCCTCGATCGTCTCGGCATGGCGCAGGCTCGCCCCGACATCGTTGATCGCGGCGACGCCTTCCTCGTTGGCCTGCTTCAGGACGCGCCGGGTCAGCACGTCCGCCAGCACGCCGAGAATTAGCAGGATCATGAGCGAGACAACGCCGACGAGACCGTAGATCGGGTGAAAGGCGAACAGCACCGCCAGGAAGATCGGCGACCAGGCCGCCTCCAGCGGCGTCGCGATCGCCGAACTCGCGATGAAGTAGCGGATGTCGTTGAGGTCGCGGATCGCCTGCGTCGCCTGCGCCGAGCCCTGCTCCAGCGCCGCCGTCACCGCCGCCTGCAGGGCGGGGAGGTTGAGCCGGCGCGCGAAGATGCTCGCCATGGTCTGGAAGGTCAGCGAGCGGATGAACTCGATCACGCCGTAGAGGGCGAGCCCGCCCACCGCGATAAACAGCAGCATGGTCAGCGTGTCATAGCTGCGGCTGACGATGACGCGGTCCTGCACCTGCAGCATGAACAGCGGCACGGTCAGCAACAGGATGTTGACGGCGAGGCTCAGCAGCGCGGCATAGCCGAGCCCGCTCGCGAAGGCGCGCTGCATCGATCGGATCAGCCCGTCGGAGGCCGCATGGGCAGGCTTCATTCGGGCCCTCGTCATCTGGTGGAGGAAGCGGTGAAACTCGGCGCTTCTGAATGACAGAAGGCCACGCGAATCCCGACGTCATGGGCAGCGGTCTGAAAATGATCGACCCAATATGGTGATCGTATGACAGTCTATCTTGTCAACATATCATATGAATACAATTAATTAAGTCGAAAATGAGTAATATTTCAAATCTTGAACCAATTTATACTCAAAATGCCTCCTGAGAAAATTTCAATTGTCGCGATATGGGGTGGCATGTGCTTTGCGTCTGGGTTATTCGGGGGTCGGGGCGTATCGGGGGTGGGCTGCGCGAACTGAAAACCAGGCGGAGCAAGGCATGCAATCGAAACCGCAGGAGACCGTCCGGTACATGGGGCGGGCGGTGAACGGCGATCATCCCGATGCCGGGCGGCGGGGTGAGGTGGAACGGGACGCATCGCGTGGCGGCGGCGTAGCCCAGCTAGACCTTGCGCGGCTGGTCGAGCGGGTCAGCCGGCGCTTCCTCGACTATCTGCGTCTGGAACTGACCAAGCTCGGGGTCGACGACATCTCGCCCTCGCAGGTCATGGTGCTGCTGACGATCGGGGCGGGCGAAATCGCGGTGCGCGATCTGCTCGATCGCGGGCATTATGTCGGCTCGAACGCCTCCTACAACCTCAAGCAGCTGGTCGAAAGCGGCTATCTCGATCGCGGCGCCTCGCCGCGCGACCGCAGGCTCGCCCGCATCTCGCTGTCGCCCAAGGGGCAACTGCTCTGCGAGAGGCTCAAGCTTCTCGACGAGGGCAGCCCTTTCGGCGGCAGCCAGGAGCCCGGCTTCGAGGTCGATCTGCAGACCACCTACGACACGCTGCGCCGGCTGGAGCAGTGGTGGAACGATTCGCTGCGCTATGGAGGAGTCCTGCTCGCCTCATGCATGTCCTATTCGTTCATCGTTCAGGATCTGGTCAATTTGCTCACCTGATCGCGCGGCTGCTCGGCGACGGGCACGAGGTCACGCTCGTCACCGAGAGCCCGGCGCACGCGCGGCCGGGGCTCAGGCAATTGACCTATGCGCCGGGCGCGGCCGCTGCGTCGAGCCCGCTGCTACAGGCGACGGACTATCATGCCCGCACCGGCGAAGCGGTGGCGGCGGTGCTCTCGAGCCTGCCCCGGCATGACCGTCCCGACATCATCGTCGGCCACACCGGCTGGGGCGGGTTGCTATTCGCCAAGGACGCGCTGCCGCAGGCGCCGGTGCTGGGCTATTGCGAGTATTTTCACAATGCCGAGGGCGCCGATCTCGATTTCGACCCGCAAGCGCCGGCGCCGCCGGCCGAGCGTCGCCGCATCCGCATGCGAAATGCGGCCCAGTTGCTGACTCTGGACGCGATCGATTCCGCCTATGCGCCGACACGCTGGCAGCAGCGGCAATATCCGGCCGCCTATCGCGGCAAGATCGCGGTCTGCCATGACGGCATCGACACGCAGGCCTGCAGGCCCGACCCCGATGCCCGGTTTTCCCTGCCGGACGGCCGCACGCTGCGCCCAGGAGATCCGGTCGTGACTTTCGTCGCGCGCGATCTGGACCCCTATCGCGGCTATCCGCAGTTCATGCGCGCGGCGGCCGAGGTCGCGCGCCGGCGGCCGGACGCCATCATCGTCGCGGTCGGCGGCGACGGGCCGGGCTATGGCCGCCCGCGCGGCGACGGCCGGCTCTGGCGCGAGGTCATGCTGGACGAGACAGGGCTGGGCGGGCGCGTCATCCATATCCCGTGGCTCGCCCATGAGGCGCTGGTCCGCTTGTTCCAGGTTTCGGCCGCCCATGTCTATCTGAGCGTGCCATTCGTCCTGTCCTGGTCGGCTCTGGAGGCGATGGCCTGCGGGGCGCTGGTGATCGGTTCGGCGACGCCGCCGGTGCAGGAAGTGCTCATCGACGGGGCAAACGGGCTGCTTGCGCCCTTCTTCGACAGGGAGGCGCTGGCGGGCGCGATCCTTGCGGCGCTCGTGCCGGTGGAAAAGCTGGCGAGCCTGCGCGGGGCAGCGCGAGCCACGGTTCTGGCCCGCTATGAGCGCGAGGCCTGCGTCGATCGCCAGTTCGGTTTCATCGAGGGACTGGCGCTGCAATCCGACGACGCATTTGCGTAACCTCTATTGCAGCGGCCCGCCTCTGGCGCGGCGAAACGTCATCGCCTGGGTGATCAGCCGGCCCCGGCTCAACGGCTGCAGGCCCGCCTCTTCCCAGCCATTGGCCCCCATCAGCCGCGAAACCATGCCGTGGACGCGCTGGAGATGAGCCTCGCGGTCGTCGTCAAGCCATAGCCCCCACCATTCCTCGATCAGCCCGACCAGAGGCTCGATCGGCGGATGTCCACCTTCGGCCGCATACTGCAAAGCAGCATATCCTGCCGGAGACGACAAGATTTCCCATATCTGGAGAGGTTCAGTTCCTCTCATCGCGCGCTTCCCCTTCAAGCTTAAAGCTTTACGCATTTTTTTGCTTCTATACGGTCAATACAGTTCAGAACGGCGATCGGATGCAAGGCGGCGAACGAAATTTTGCCTTCGTCTTGAACTACATTTAATGGCGTCCCGCGTACATTTGGATCGCCAGCAACGTCCGAAAGGGGTCTCGGGCGGCACGCCGACGCTGGCGCAGGCGCGGATCGCCGCAAGGCGGGCTGAGCCCGTTCGAGCGCGCGTAAGCCCCGCTGGCTGCGGCCATGCCGGCCGCGCGGCTCCGGTCCGTCCCGGACGATGCGTTCGCGGGTGACCGGCGCTATCTCGCGGGCCTCCGGCCTCCCGCGCCGTCCCTCCGGGACGGCCGGTCGGCTTCGGGGAGGGCCAGATCGGCCAGGATCGGGCATTCCGGGCGGTCGTCGCCGTGGCAGGTCTGGGCGAGATGCCGCAGCGTGCGCGACATCGCCTGAAGCTCCTCGATCCTGGTTTCGAGATCGCGGACATGCTTCAGCGCGAAGCGCTTCACGTCGGCGCTCGCCCGGCTCTTGTCGCGCCAGAGCGCCAGAAGTTCGCGGGCCTCACCGATCGAGAAACCGAGCGTGCGGGCCCGCTTGACGAAGCGCAGCTCGTGGATCTCCTCGGCCGTATAGACCCGGTATCCGGCCTGCGTGCGCGTCGGCGGCTCGATCAGGCCGATGCTCTCATAATAGCGGATCATCTTCGCGGTCACGCCGGATGCCGTCGCCGCCTGTCCGATGTTCATGTCGATGCCTCCTCCTGGCGCCGCGGGTTCATGTCGCGCCTCGCGCATGGCGGTTGAAACGCTTCAGCCGCAGGGCGTTGGTCAGGACGCTGACGCTCGACAGGGCCATGGCGAGGCCCGCGACCATCGGCGACATCAGGACGCCGAAAGCCGGATAAAGCGCGCCGGCGGCAACCGGGATCAGCACGACGTTGTAGCCGAAGGCCCAGACGAGGTTCTGGCGGATGTTGGCGATCGTCGCCTGCGACAAGGCGATGGCATCGGCCACTCCCGCCAGATCGCCGGACATCAGGACGATATCGGCGCTCTCGATCGCGATGTCGGTTCCCGTGCCGATCGCGATGCCGACATCGGCCTGCGCCAGAGCCGGCGCGTCGTTGATGCCGTCGCCGACAAAGGCGACGCGGACGCCGCCGGCCCGCAGGCGCTCGACGACCTCGGCCTTTCCGGTCGGCAGAACCTCCGCCACCACCTCGTCGATGCCGAGCCTGTCGGCGATGGCCTGCGCGGTGCGCCGGTTGTCGCCGGTGATCATGACGACGCGCAGGCCCAGCCCGTGCAGGGCGGCGATGGCGGCTGGCGTCGTCTCCTTCACAGGATCGGCGACCGCGATCATCGCCGCGAGCCTGCCGTCGATCGCGGCAAAGAGCGGCGTCTTGCCTGCGTCGCCGAGTTGCGCGGCCTGTCCGGCGAAGGCCGAGAGATCGAGGCCCAGCCGCCGCATCAGCCGATCGGCCCCGATCTCGACGCGATGGCCGTCGACCCGCGCCGCCACGCCGAATCCGGGCTCGCTGGAGAAGTCCGCCGGCTCCGCCAGCGCCAGCCCGCGCCGCCGCGCGCCGGCGACGATCGCGTCCGCCACTGGATGCTCGGAGAGGGTTTCCACCGAGGCCACGAGGCGCAGCACCTCGTCCTCCGCGAATCCATCCGCCACGGCGATGTCGCTCAGCTCGGGCCGGCCCTTCGTCAGCGTGCCCGTCTTGTCGAGCGCGATGATCCTCGAGTCCTTCAGGCTCTGCAGCGCCTGCCCCTGCCGGAACAGGATGCCGAGCTCCGCGCCCTTGCCTGTGCCGACCATGATCGAGGTCGGCGTCGCCAGCCCCATGGCGCATGGGCAGGCGATGATCAGCACGGCGACCGCGTTGACGAGCGCATGGGACAGCGCCGGGCTCGGGCCGACGGCCAGCCAGATCGCGAATGTAAGCAGCGAAAGCCCGAGCACGACGGGCACGAACCACATCGTCACCTTGTCGACGGCCGCCTGGATCGGCAGCTTTCCGCCCTGCGCCGACTCGACGGTGGCGACGATCCGCGCCAGCAGGGTGTCGGCCCCGACCTTGCGCGCCGTGAAGCGGAACGAGCCCATGCCGTTGACCGTCCCGCCGGTCACAGTGGAGCCGGGCTGCTTGCGGGCCGGGATCGGCTCGCCGGTGATCATCGCCTCGTCGACATGGGACGATCCCGCGACGACCTCGCCATCGACGGGGATGCGCTCGCCCGGCCGCACGATCACGATGTCGCCCACGACCACGCTTTCGATGGCGACGTCGGCCTCGCCGCCGTCGCGCAGAACGCGCGCCGTTTTGGCCTTGAGCGACATCAGGCGGCGGATGGCCTCGCTCGTCGAGCCCTTGGCGCGCGCCTCGATCCAGCGCCCGACCAGGATCAGGGTCACGATCACCGCGCTCGCCTCGAAATAGGTGTAGCCGGCGCCAGCCGGCAGCAGAGCCGGCATGAAGGTCGCCACAGTCGAATACAGGAAGGCCGCGCTCGTGCCGAGCGCCACCAGCGAGTTCATGTCCGGCGCGCCGCGCAGCAGCGCCGGCCAGCCTTTCTCGATGAAGCGTCGGCCCGGCACGGCCATCACGAAGCCGGCGAGCAGGAACGAGAGGACCTTGATGTTGAACTCGCCGATCCGAGCGGCAAGAGCATGGTGCAGCGTCTCCGACATATGCATGCCCATCTCGAAGACGAGCAGCGGCAGGGTCGCGACGGCCGCGATCGCGACGTCCCGGCGCAACGCCGACAGCTCGGCCTCGCGCGCCTGACGTTCGCGGTCGGAGGCGTCGGCCGCGTCGGCGACCGGTCTTGCATCGTAACCGGCGGCGGCGACCGCCCCGACCAGCGCGGACGCCATCTCCGCGCCGCCGAGCACGCGCACGGAAGCGCGCCCGGTCGCGAGATTGACCGCCGCGCCCAGAACGCCCGGCGCCGCGGCGAGCGCGCGCTCGACCTGTCCGACGCAGGAGGAGCAGCTCATGTCCGCGATGTTGAGAACGACGACGGTCTCGCTCGGCTCGTAGCCGGCCTCGCGGATGGCATGGCCGATGGCCGCCGCATCGACCCGTCCCGAGGCGACGGCGATATGGGCCCGCTGCGTCGCCAGATTGACCGAGACGCTGTCGACGCCCTCGACCGCCGCGATGGCCCGCTCGACGCGGCCGACGCATGAGGCGCAACTCATGCCCTCGACCGGAACGTCGAACCGCATGAGGGGCGGGGTTGCGCTTCTGGCCATCGTTGCCGTTGGCATGACGTGTCTCCCAAACCGTGATGGCTGGGGATATGGGGCTTCCCATAGTGGTAAGGTCAAGCGCTCGCTGCGAGATCGCCGCGCGCCTCAGCCCATGCCGGGCGACGCCGTGAAGCCGAGCGACCGGCGCAGATCCGCCGCCGCGCCGCTGGAGAGCTCCGCGATGAAGGCTGCGGCCGCGACGCGGCTGGGCGCGCCTGAGCAGAGCGCGGCGGTGTAGAGCGTCGTGAGCGCGAACTCGTCGGGCAGGAGGCCGACGAGCTCAGCGCCGGGCTGCGCCATGATCTCGGTCGCCTGGGTGCAGCCCAGCGCGCCGGCCGCGCCCGAGGCGGCGAGCGCCGCCATCGCCGTGGTGCCGTTGGGGTGGGGGCGAAGCGCGGGCGCCACGCTCTCGCCAAGACCGAGCCTTGCCAGAACGCCGGCGACATGGATGCCGGCGGTCGATCGCTCGAGATCGGGAACGTGGATCTCGGCCGCGCCGCGCAAAGCGTGGCCCAGCGCCTTTGGCGTCGCGACGTCGGGTCTGGCGTCGCCACGGCGGATCGCGACCGCCGTCGGCACCGGTCCGATATCGGCGATGCTGTCGGCCATGACCAGCCCGTCCTGCGCCAGCGCATCGACCATGCCGCGCGTCAGGATGACCATGTCCATCGGTTCGCCGGCCAAAAGCGTCTCGCGCATCGCGCCGACCGCGCCGAACCGGGCGCTCACGCTGACGCCCATGCGCGCCTCGAAGGCCGGGGCCAGCGCCTTGACGAGGCCTTCGGCCGCGCCGCCGCTCAGCAGGAGGATTGTGCTCACGGGTCTGTTCCTGTGCCGGCGGTCAGATTTTCGCCGCCCTGCGTCGGCGCAGCGCGACGATCAGCGGCCAGACGAGAGATGCGATGAAGAGAGCGAGCAGGATCGCCGAGATCGGCCGCTCGACGAAGATCATCGGGCTTCCCAGCGAGAGCAGCAGCGACTGGCGCAGCGAGGTTTCGAGCAGCGGGGCGAGCACGAGGGCCAGCACCAGCGGCGCGCGCGGGATGTCGAGCTTCATCATCAGCCACCCCACGACCCCGAACAGCAGCGCGATCGCCACCGGGAACATGCTCTGCGTGCTGGAATAAGCGCCCAGCAGCGAGATCGCCAGAATGCCGGGAGCGAGATAGCCATAGGGCACGCGCAGCAGCGAGGCGAAGAGGGGGGCGAGCGGCAGGTTGATGACGAGCAGGACGATGTTGCCGATGAACATGCTCGCCATCAGACCCCAGACCAGGTTCGGCTGCTCCGTCATCAGTCCCGGGCCGGGTCGGATGCCGAACAGGATCAACGCCGCGAGCAGCACCGCCGTGCTCGACGAGCCGGGAATGCCGAGCGCCAGCATCGGCGCGAGCGCGCTCTGCGCCGCTGCGTTGTTGGCGGATTCCGCCGCAGCGACGCCGTCGATCGCGCCATGGCCGAATCGTTCCGGCTTGCGGCTGAGCTTTCGCTCGACGACATAGGCCATCATCGAGGCGATGGTCGGCCCCGCGCCCGGCATGGCTCCGACGGCGAAGCCGACCGCGGTTCCGCGCAGGATCGCGACGCGGCTGTCGGCCCATTCCTGCCCGGTCAGCCACATGTCGCGCAGGCGCGTGCGGATGGTCTGCATGCCGTCGAGCCGCTCCAGCGAGGACAGCACCTCGGCGATGCCAAAAATGCCGATCGCAACGGGCAGGAACTCCACGCCCTCCAGCAACTGGGGCTGGCCGAAGGTCAGGCGCGGCAGGCCGACGATCGGATCGACGCCGATCTGCGAGATCATCAGGCCAAGGGTTGCCGCCAGCAGCGCCTTGACCGGAGAGACGCCGCCGAGGCTCGCGGTCGCGGTGATGCCGAGCGCGGCGAGCAGGAAATACTCCGGCGAGGAGAAGTTCAGGGCGAACGCGCTGAGCGCCGGCGCGACGAAGACGAGCGCGACCGCCGAGACGATGCCGGCGAAGAAGGAGCCGAGCGCCGCCACGCTGAGCGCAGCGCCGGCGCGTCCCTTGCGGGCCATCTGGTGTCCGTCGATGGCCGTCAGCAGGCTGGAGGATTCGCCGGGCACGTTGACCAGCACCGATGTCAGCGTGCCGCCATACATGCCGCCATACATGATTCCGGCGAGCATGATGACGCCCGACACCGGCTCCATCCCGTAGGTGAAGGGCAGCAGCAGCGCCATGCCGGCGGCCGGGCCGATGCCGGGCAGCGCGCCGATGATCTGGCCCAGGACGACGCCGATGACGAGAAAGCCGAGATTGCGCGGCGTCGTGGCGACGGAGAAGCCCTGCCAGAGCAGGTCCAGGCTTTCCATGATGGCGGGGGTCCTGACGGTGGGAGCTAGAAGCCGAGGACGCCGCGCGGCAGCGCCATCCCGAGCCAGCGGACGAAGATGAGATAGGCGAGGCCGGTGGTGACGGCGACGGCGATCAGGCTTTGCGGCACGGGCTGCCGCAGGGCGACGATCGTCACGAAGGCCAGCATCGCGCCGATGGTCGCGATCATTCCGAGCACCGGCGACAGCACGGGGAAGGCGATGACGGCGGCCAGCACCAGAGCCAGCCTCCGTGTGACCGGCGGCGGCGGCCAGTCGATCGCATCGACCTCGCCGCTCGTCGCCTGGACGACGAGCAGGACCGCAAGGATCGCGCCCGCGATCGCGATCAGCGCCGGGAAGAAGGCCGGGCCGGCGGTGAAGCCGTCCCAGAACCCCATGCCCCAGGTCCCCGCGACCATCGCCGCGGCGAGGCCGAGCATCGCGAGGCCCGGAGCGGCGTGGGCGAAGCGGTTCACCCGCCGCTCCTTCCGGCAGCCTGCATCGCCTGCCGCCTCATTTGGCGAGGCCGACGTCGCGCATCAGGTCGCCATAGAGCTTGGCGAGCTCGCCATGGCGCTGCTTGACGCGGTCGAGCCCGTAATACTCGCTCGATTGCATCTTCGCCTTCACCGAGTTCTTCCAGGCATCGGTGGCGACGACCTTTCGCATCACGCCGTCCCACCATGCCGCCACCTGCGGATCGGCGTTGGGCGGCAGCGCGATGCCCCATGACTGGCCGAAGACGATATCGAAGCCCTGCTCCTTGGCCGTCGGCACGTCCTTGTATTCCGGCTCGGCGCGGCGCGCCGCGGCCAGCACGACCAGCGCTTTCGCCTTGCCGCTCGTGATCAGCGGCACGCCTTCCTCCAGCGTGGCGAAGACGCCCTCGACATTGCCGCCGAGGAAGGTCGAGATCGCGACCGAGCCGCCGTCGAAGGGCACATAGGTGAGCTGGACGCCGCCGGCCTTCATCAGCAGGGCCGTGGCGAGATGGTCGGTTCCGCCGGCCAGCGCCCCGGCGATACGGAGCGCGCGCGGCTTGGCCTTGGCGGCGGCCATGAAATCGCCCAGCGATTTGAAGGGCGCGTTGGGCTGCACCAGGAAGACGAGATCGGACTGGATGAAGTCCGCCACCGGGACGACACGGTCGATGATCGAGGGCGTGCCCTGCATCATCGGCGTGGTGAAGCTGGACTGGTTCAGCGTCAGCACAAGGTTCTCGTCGCCCGGACGGCCGACGACATAATTGTAGCTGACGGAGCCCGCGCCGCCCGGGCGGTTCTGGATGACGATCGGCACCTTGGTGATGCCGGCCTCGCCGATCACCTTGGCGACGAAGCGCATGATCACGTCGGGCGATCCGCCGGGGCTGGCGCCGACGGAAATGTCGATCGGGCCCGACGGCTGCTTGCCCTGGGCCAGGGCCTGTCCGCCGGCGCCGATGCCCAATGCGAGCAGGGCCGCAAGACCAACCGCGCCACGGCGCGACAAACCCGCATTCTGCGGAACGTTTTTCATGGCGTCGTCTCCCTTGAGAGATTTGGTTCGGATCGTGCCGTGCGAGCGGCATGGAGTTCTCTCTGCCTGAAATCTGTGTCGGGCGCGGAGGTTTGACAATCACGCAATGCTGTCGTCAGCTTTGCGTATCCTGCACAGCAGAATGGGGCCGGGTCGCTGCGATGGGCCGTTCCAGAATCGTCGGGGCGCTGCCCCGCCTGCCGCTCGAAGTGCTTCGGCACGTCGTGCTGATCGCCGAATGCGGCTCGACCGTGGGGGCAGCGCAGATCGTCAACATGACGTCGTCCTCGCTCAGCCGGAAGATCGCGCAGCTCGAGCACGATCTCGGCGCGCCGCTGTTCGAGCGGCATTCGCGCGGCATGCGTCCGACCAGCGCCGGGCAGCTGGTTGCCGACGCGGCGCGGCAGATCCTCGCCCGCATGGACCGCCTCGCCAGCGACATTGGCGATGTCGACGCGTTGGGCAGGGGGCTGGTCAGGATCTACGCCTCGCAGGCGCTGGTCGAGCATTTCCTGATGCCGCATGTGGCGCGGATGGCGGTTCAGTATCCAAACGTGAAGATCGAACTCCATGTCGGGGCAGGGCGGCAGGCCGAGCGCGCGCTGATCGACGAAAGCGCCGATTTCGCGCTGATCCTGACCGTTCCGCGCCATCCCGAGATCGAGATCGTCGCCGAGCGCGCCAACCGCATCGTCGCGATCGTCAGCCCGGCGCATCCTCTGGCGGAGCGCGGCCGGATTTCGGTCGCGGAGGTGCTGGCGCAACCCTTCGCGGCGCTGCCGCCGAGCTATTCCAGCCGCGCGGCGTTCAACACCCTGGCGCCGGAGGCGCTGCTGGGCGTGCAGCCGCAGTTCACCGCGAATTCGATCGCCGCGCTGAAGGCCTATGCGCTCGCCGGGCTCGGGATCGCGATCGTCCCCGAACTGACGGTCGGCGATGCGCCGGGCGAGCAAGGTCTCGTCCTGATCGAGATCATCGGCGCGGAGCGGACCGATACCCGCATGTGTCTGTGCCGACGCCAGTCGCGCATGCTCGGCAACGCGGCCCGCCGGCTGCTCGACGATTTCGTCGTCTCATTCGCGCCGGCCGACGGCTGATGGCCGGCAGCTCATTCGCCGCCGCAGGGCGGCTGGTGACAGCTCCGGTCGGCGAGGCGCTTATGCTGCGGCGATGATGACGGCCCCCACGCAACCGAACCGCAAAGCCGAGACCATCCGAATGGCGTCCCGTGCCCGCGGCCCGATCACCCTGCCGCGCGCGCAGGCGCGCGCTATCTGGCTGCGGGCCCAGCGGCTCGACGGCCCCGAGCCCTTCGGCTCGGGGCCGCAGGCCGTGGCGGCGGCCGTCGCCCATCTCGGCTATGTCCAGATCGACACGATCAACGTGATCGAGCGCTGCCACCACCATATCCTCTACAGCCGCATCCCGGGCTACAGGCGCGCCGATCTGACGGCGGCGCAGTCCACCGAGAAGAGCGTGTTCGAATACTGGACGCATGCGCTGTCCTATGTCGCGACATCCGACCTGCGCTTCTTCCTGCCGGCGATGAAGGCGCATCGCGAGGAGCCGAGGCGCTGGTCGGCTGTGGGCGGGCGCGAGGAGGCGCGCAAGCTGCTCGCCCGCATCCGCAAGCAGGGCGCGCTGACGATCCGTGACATCGACACCGACGTGCTGGTCGAGAAAGCGCATCTCTGGGCCAGCAAGAAGCCGTCGAAAGGCCTGCTGGAGCGCGCCTTCCACGACGGCGAGCTGGTCATCGCGGCGCGCGCCGGCATGCTGAAAACCTATGAGCTGATCGACCGGCATTTCGGCTGGGAGAAGCGCCCGACGCCGGCCAGCGAGCGGCAGGTCACGGCTTATGTGCTCGACCGGGCCTTGCGCGCGCAGGGCGTCGTCAGCCTCGATTCGATCTGCCATCTCGACGCGCCGCGCAAGAAGGCGGTGGCCGAGCTGATCGCCGCCCGCGTCAAGCGCCGGGAGCTTGTCCCGGTCTGGATCGAGGGCGCGGAGAAGACGCCGCACTGGATGCCGCGCGATCTGCTGGACGTGGCCCTGCCGGAACCCGATTCCGGCCTCGTCCATATCCTGTCGCCCTTCGATCCGCTGATCATCCAGCGCAAGCGATTGAGGCTGATCTTCGATTACGGCCATGTCTTCGAGGCCTATCTGCCGAAGGAAAAGCGCGTCTTCGGCTATTTCGCGCTGCCGGTGCTGATCGGAGACCGGATCGTCGCCGTGCTCGACCTGAAGACCGATCGCGCGGCGGGCAGGCTTCTGATCCAGCAGTGGAGCTGGATCGCGGGCTGCGAAAGCGTGGAGACGAAGGCGCGGATCGAGGCGGAGCTTTCGCGGTTCGAGCGGTTTCAGCTTGGGCAAGGCGATGCCGAGGCGCTCACACCCCCAGCAGATCCACCAGATGCGGGATCAGCGGCGCGTCCGCCGGCGGCATCGCCAGTTCCCTGAGCTTGCCGGGCCGGACCCATTTCAGGGGCTGGCCCTCGCGGGAGGAGACCTGTCCCTCCCAGCGCCGGCAGATATAGAGCGGCATCAGCAGATGGAATTCGGGATAGGCGAAGCTGGCGAAGGTCAGCGGCGCGAGGCAATCCTCCTTCACCATGATGCCGAGCTCTTCGGCCAGTTCGCGGATCAGCGCGGGCTCGGGCCGCTCGCCGGCCTCCAGCTTGCCGCCGGGGAATTCCCACAGGCCGGCCAGCGCCTTGCCCTCGGGCCGCTGCGCGACGAGGACGCGGTTGTCGGCATCGATCAGGGCGCAGGCGACGACGAGGAGGAGTTTCAAGGCGAGGCTCAGTAACGAGACAGCACGACATTGACCGGCTCGGTCTCCTTGCCGGTCAGCGTGACCGTCTCATAGACCGAGCCGCCCTCGCGGAACAGCGCGTCCTCGTCGCCCCAGATCACCTGCGTGGTGATGAAATATTCGCCCGGCGGCACATTCTCGAAGGCGAAGCGGCCATTGGCCTCGGCCTTGGTGGTGCGGCTGTATTCGCTGTAGCGCGGATCGGGGTTGTCGTCGCGCGGATAGCCGGACTGGGGCACGTATTTGCCCTTGCCGTAGAGCTGCGCGAAGCGCTCGCGCGAGAACGGCGTCGCCGGGATCAGCCGCACGACCTGGCCGGCCGCATTGACCACGACGCCGGTCGACTTCGTCAGGAAGGCATGGCCGACGACGACGCCCTTGCCGGGCTTCTTGATGAAGGCTGCCTCCTCGACCGAGAATTGCGCGACCGTCGGCTGGCGGTCGACGCAAGCTCCCAGCAGCGCCGCGACGCAGATTGTCAGCACCAGCCTCATGCCGCCCTCGCCAACCGCCCCGACGTCGTGACCAGGAAGACGCCGGCAAGGATGATGCAACCTCCGATTATCTGCCGCAACTCCAGCGTCTCGTTCAGCACGACGATGCCCATGATCGTGGCGACGGTCGGGACGAGATAACCGGTCATCGCCGCGCGCGTCGGACCCGCCGCCCGGATCAGCCGCATGAAGACCGCCATCGGGATCGCGGTCGAGAGCAGGCCGAGCGCCAGCATCGCCGGGAGATGGCCCGCCATCGGCGCAAGGGCCGAGGGCCCGGCGAAGACAAGCGTCAGGACCAGAGCCACGATCCCGGACACGACCTGCTGGCCGAGCGCGAGCCTTGCCGGATCGCCGGCTGAGGCCGGCACCGCGCGGGCGTAGAGGTTGCCGATGCTGTAGCCCAGCGTCACGCCGACCATGGCCAGCACGCCGAGCGCCGTGCCGCCGCCCTCGACGAGGCGCGGGCCGATCAGCAGCGCGACGCCGGCCATGCCGAGCAGGATGCCGCCAAGCCGGCGCGCGCCCATGCGCTCCTCGGCGAAGAGACAATGGGCGAACACCGCCGTCACCAGAGGTCCCGCCGCCTGGATCATCGCGGCCGGCCCGCTGGCGAGCTGCACCAGCGCATAGGCGACGAGCACGTTGGGAATCCAGCCATTGGTGGTGCCGAGCACCAGCCAGTGCCTGATCTCGTCGCGGCGCGGGATAGGGCTCTGGCCGAGCCAGACGACATAGGCCGCGAGCGCGCCGGTTCCGAGCAACCCGCGCCCGGCCGCGATGGCGAGCGGCGACACCTCGCCGTTCATCAGCTTGATGAACAGGAAGCTGCAGCCCCAGAATAGCGAGCAGACCAGCAGGTGGCCGGCGACGAAGGCGCGGCTTGGGCCAGTGGGCGCGTCCTTGTCCGTCATTGCGAGCGCAGCGAAGCAATCCAGCGGGGGCGCGCAAGCCTCTGGATTGCTTCGTCGCTGCGCTCCTCGCAATGACGGGAAGGGGTCATTCTACGATCTGTAATCGCCATTGATCTCGACATAGGCCTTGGTCAGGTCGCAGGTCCAGACGGTGGACTTGCCCCGGCCGAGACCGAGATCGGCGGTGATGACGATATGCTCGCCGGTCATGTAGGCGGAGACGGCGGCCTCGTCATAGGACGGCGCGCGCGCGCCCTGCCTTGCGACCATGATCTCGCCGAACGAGATGTCGAGCCGGTCGCGGTCGGCCGGCTCGCCGGCCTTGCCGACCGCCATGACGACGCGGCCCCAATTGGCGTCCTCGCCGGCGATCGCCGTCTTGACCAGAGGGGAGTTGGCGATCGAGAGCGCGACGCGCTTGGCCGAGCGCGAGGAGGCCGCGCCCGCGACCCTGACCTCGACGAATTTGCGCGCGCCCTCGCCATCCTTGCAGACGAGATGGGCGAGGTCGAGCAGCAACGCGTTCAGCGCGCGCTTGAAGCCGGAAAGACGGGGATCGCCGATCTCGGTGATCGCGGGCACGCCGCGATCCTTCGCCTTGCCGGTCGAAAACAGCATCAGCGTGTCGGAGGTCGAGGTGTCGCTGTCGATCGTGACGGCGTTGAACGAGCCCTTCACGCCCTTCGACAGCAGCGCCTGCAGCACGGGCGCGGCGATGGGCGCATCGGTGAAGATGAAGGAGAGCATCGTCGCCATGTCTGGGGCGATCATGCCCGCGCCCTTGGCGATGCCGGCGAGCACGACCTCATGGCCGTCGATCCTGGCCTTTCGGGAGAGCGCCTTGGGAAAGGTGTCAGTCGTCATGATCGCCTTGGCGGCGTCGATCCACGGACCGTCCGCGGCGCGTCTGGCGCAGTCGACCAGCACGCCTTCGAACTTGGTGGCGTCGAGCGGCTCGCCGATCACTCCGGTCGAGGCGATGAAGACCTGTTCGGGCTTGCAGCCGGCCGCCTTCGCGGCGATCTGCGCGGTCAGCCTGACCGAGTCGCGGCCTTTGAGGCCGGTGAAGGCGTTGGCGTTGCCGGAGTTGACCACGACGGCGCGCGCAAAACCCTGCTTCAGGTTCTCGCGGCACCAGTCGACCGGGGCCGACGGGCATTTCGAGCGGGTGAAGACGCCTGCGGCTTGCGTACCCTCGTCGAGCAGCATCAGCACGACGTCGGTGCGGCCCTTGTAGCGGATGCCGGCCTCGGCGGTGGCGAAGCGGACGCCCGGAACGGCGGGAACCTTCGGCTGGCGCTTCGGCGCAAGCGGGGAAACGGGAACATCCTTGCCGGCCATATGCAGCGCCTCCTGTGCGGGAGGGTGATGTGCCGCAGGGCTTCTGCAAAGGCAAGGCGGCGCGTGCCGGGCGGTGTCGTTAAGCCGTAACCAGCCGATTTGCCAAATGGCAAATCGTAGTTACATTGGGGTATGGATGTCGAGTTCGATCCGGCCAAAGACGAAGCCAATATCGCCATTCACCAGATATCGCTGTCTCGCGCGGCCGATCTGGAAGTCCTCGCGTTTCAACAAGACGGTCGATTCGACTATGGCGAGACACGCTATCGGGCGTGGGGACTGATCGATGGCGCGAGCTATTGTCTCGCTTTCGTAAATCGGAACGGCCGTTTGCGCGCCATCAGCCTGCGGCGCGCGCACATGAAGGAGATGAGGCGCTATGTCCCGTGAACCAGAGGTCGTCTTTGACGACGACAACCCCGAATGGACGGAAGAGGATTTCCGGACGGCCAAGCCTGGATGGATGCTCCCGCCCGAAATCCTCGCCGCCTTCCCCAAAACCCCGCGCGGCCCGCAGGTCGCGCCGACCAAGGTTCAGGTCACGCTCAGGCTCGACCGCGACGTGGTCGAGCGCTTCCGCGCCGGCGGCAGCGGCTGGCAGACGCGCATCAACGAAGCGCTGAAGAAGGCCGTCTGAAACGATCTCAGGGCTTCTTCGTCTCGGCCGGGGCAGGAGCCGCCGGCGTCGCCGGCTGGTCGAGCCGCTCGACCTTGGCGTTGTCGCGCAGCGCGACGATGATGTCCTGCTGGGCCTTGCGCTCGAGGTACTGGTCGATCTGGGGCTTCACGGCGGCGAAGTCGGGCGCCGGCTTGGTGCGGCGGTCCTCCAGCCTGATGACATGCCAGCCGAACTGGCTCTTCACCGGCTCGGAGAGCTGGCCCTTGGTCAGCTTGAAGGCGGCCTCGGCGAACTCCGGAACCATGCGCTCCTTACTGAACCAGCCGAGCGAGCCGCCTTCCTTGCCGGAGCCGGGATCCTTGGAGATTTCGCCCGCGACCTTGGCGAAGTCCTCGCCCTTCTTCAGCCGCTCGACCACGGCCTTGGCCTGCGCCTCCTCCTCGACGAGGATATGGCGGGCATTGACCTCTTCCTCGGGGGTCAGCGACTTGACGGTGTCGTCGAAGAGCTTTTTCGCCGCTTCCGGCGTGGCGGCCTTCTTCGCCTCGCCGGCGAGATAGGCGTCGAGCAGCACCTTGTCGCGGTTGTAGGCGAGGCGGGCGGCGAAATCGGGCCCGTCGCCGATCTTGGCGTCAGCCGCGGCCTTGGCGCCGAGCTTCAGGTCGACGAGATAGTTGATCACCTCGTCGCGCTTGCGCGCCTCGGGGATCTGGACGAGGCGCTCGCCGAGGTCCTCGGTCGCCAGCGCCACCTCGCGCTCGGTGATCGGCAGCCCGTTCACGCGCGCGACGATCTTGTCGGCCTGCGCGAAGCCCGGCTGCGCGGCGAAAAGCGCAAAACCGAGGGACAGGGCGGCGAGGCGGGTAAGCTGCATGATAGGAGCCTTTCGCAGTGACATGGTCTCAGACGATCATGCCGGCTCCCTGCCAGTTGAACGCGGCAAAGGCAAGGCGGCTGAGCCACTTAAGCAGCGTCTTCACGCAGCTTTGCGCGCCCGTCGCGGGGCAGGCGTGGTCGCGCCGGCGCGGGGGCTTGGAAGCAGGCCGCGAAAACCCCACATCTGCCGTGATTTAACCGCAGCGTCGGCTCCATGCGGCGCTGGACCCCGCCATCGCGCGCGTCTAAACACGCGGTCGCATTTGAAATTCAGTCTTCGCGCCGCTGATCGGGCTTTGCCCGGCGCGGCGCCCAAGGCGCACCACCCGAAAGGCCCACCATGCTTGGCGCGCTCGCAAAGAAACTCTTCGGCTCGTCGAACGACCGCCGCGTCAAGGGCTATGCCCCGCGCGTGGCGGCGATCAACGCGCTGGAGAAGGAGGTCGCCGGCTTGAGCGACGAGGCCCTGCAGGCGCGCACCGCCGATTTCCGCCAGCAGATCATCGCCGGCGCCAAGCTCGACGACCTGCTCGTCCCGGCTTTCGCGACAGTGCGCGAGGCGGCCAAGCGCGTGCTCGGCCAGCGCCCCTACGACGTCCAGCTCGTCGGCGGCATGGTGCTGCACGAGGGCGCCATCGCCGAGATGAAGACCGGCGAGGGCAAGACGCTGGTCGCCACCCTGCCGACCTATCTCAACGCGCTCGAGGGCAAGGGCGTCCATGTCGTCACGGTCAACGACTATCTCGCCCGCCGCGACGCCGAATGGATGGCGAAGCTCTACAATTTCCTGGGGCTCAGCGTCGGCATCATCGTCCACGGCATCGAGGACGAGGAGCGCCAGCGCGCCTATGCCTGCGACATCACCTACGGCACCAACAACGAGTTCGGCTTCGACTATCTGCGCGACAACATGAAATACGAGGTCGCGCAGATGAGCCAGCGCGGCCACCATTTCGCGATCGTCGACGAGGTCGACTCGATTCTGGTCGACGAGGCGCGCACGCCGCTGATCATCTCCGGCCCGCTCGACGACAAGTCGGAACTCTACGTCCAGATCGACAAGGTGCTGCCGGGGCTCGTCAAGACCGATTACGAGGTCGACGAGAAGCAGCGCGCGGTCTCGCTGACCGAGGCCGGCAACGAGCATATCGAGGAGTTGCTGCGGGCGGCCGGCCTGCTCAAGGAGGGCGACCTCTACGACGCCCACAACGTCACGCTGGTCCACCACGTCAACCAGGCGCTGCGCGCGCATTCGCTGTTCACGCGCGACAAGGACTACATCGTCCGCAACGACGAGGTCGTCATCATCGACGAGTTCACCGGCCGCATGATGCCGGGCCGGCGCTATTCGGAAGGCCTGCACCAGGCGCTGGAGGCCAAGGAGCATGTCACCGTCCAGCCCGAGAACGCGACGCTCGCCTCGATCACCTTCCAGAACTACTTCCGGCTTTACGGCAAGCTCGCCGGCATGACCGGCACGGCGGCGACCGAGGCCGACGAGTTCTTCCAGATCTACAAGCTTGAGGTCGTCGAGATTCCGACCAATGTCCCCGTCGCCCGCAAGGACGAGGATGACGAGGTCTACCGCACCTTCGAGGAAAAGGTCCGTGGCGTCATCCGCGAGATCAAGGACGCCCAAAAACTCGGCCAGCCCATGCTGGTCGGCACGACCTCGATCGAGCGCTCGGAACTCGTCGCCGAGATGCTGACGAAGGACGGCTTCCAGCAGATCGATTTCGCCGCCCCCAACGCGCTGGAGCCGATCTATGAAGCGGCCCGGCAGGGCAAGCCGTCGAACTATTTCGCCGTGCTGAACGCCCGCTTCCACGAGCAGGAGGCCTATATCGTCGCGCAGGCCGGCGCGCCCGGCGTCATCACCATCGCCACCAACATGGCTGGCCGCGGCACCGACATCCAGCTCGGCGGCAATGCCGAGATGCGGATCAGGCACGATCTCGGCGACATGCCCGAGGGACCGAACCGTCTGGCCGAAGAACAGCGCATCCGCGAGGAGGTCGCCGACTTCAAGCAGCGCGTCATCAAGGCCGGCGGGCTCTATATCGTCGGCACCGAGCGCCACGAGAGCCGGCGCATCGACAACCAGTTGCGCGGCCGCGCCGGCCGGCAGGGCGACCCCGGCCGCTCGAAGTTCTTCCTGTCGCTGCAGGACGATTTGATGCGGATCTTCGGCTCGGACCGCATGGACGGCATGCTGACCAAGCTCGGCCTGAAGGAGGACGAGGCGATCGTCCATCCCTGGATCAACAAGGCGGTCGAGAAGGCGCAGGGCAAGGTCGAGGCGCGCAACTTCGACATCCGCAAGAACATCCTGAAATACGACGACGTCATGAACGACCAGCGCAAGGTCGTGTTCGAGCAGCGCCGCGATTTCATGAAACAGGCGAGCGTGCGCGAGACGATCGACGACATGCGCCACGGCGTCTGCGAGGACCAGGTCGCGCGTCATATCCCGGAAGAGGCCTATCCCGAGCAGTGGGACACCGCCGCGCTGAAGGAAGGCGTGCTGCAGTTCCTCAACCTCGACCTGCCGATCGAGGAGTGGGCCAAGGAGGAGGGCATCGCCGATGCGGAACTGCGCGAGCGCATCCGCAAGCTCGCCGACGAGAACTACGCCGAGCGCATCGAGCGGAACACCGAAGAGGTGATGACCTATGTCGAGAAGCAGGTGCTGCTGCAGACGCTAGACCATCTCTGGCGCGAGCATCTCGTCACGCTCGACCATCTGCGCCAGGTCATCGGCTGGCGCGGCTATGCCCAGCGCGATCCGCTCAACGAATACAAGCAGGAAGCCTTCGAGCTGTTCGACTCGCTGATCGGCCGGCTGCGCGAGCAGGTCACCGGCAATCTGATGCGGATCGAGGTGCGCTTCGACGCGCCCGAGGAGGGCGGCCAGCCGCCGCAAGACGGCTTGCCGCCGCCGGCCTTCGGCGATTATGGCGGATCGGGCGGGCTCCAATACGCCGCGACCGACGCCGACGTCGCCGTGCTGGACCGCAATCCGGCCGACCCTGAGACCTGGGGCAAGGTCGGCCGCAACGAGGCCTGCCCCTGCGGCTCGGGCAAGAAGTTCAAGCACTGCCATGGGCAGTATGTGTGAGGCGTTGGCGGTCGCAGGATGAAGCGCAGGAACCCCTCTCCCGGATGGGAGAGGGGCAGGGGTGAGGGACTGCCGCTGGTTCGTGTAACGCGACGGAGCCGTTTCGCCCTCTTGCTGCAACGGCAGACCCTCATCCGCCCCTGCCGGGGCACCTTCTCCCATCCGGGAGAAGGGAAGAGGCGGCGGTGCAGCCGCCCTGCGCCAGGCCGCCCTTGCATCCTCCCGTCGCAATCGTCAGGTTGCATGCGGCTCGGCTAGGAGACCAACATCATGCAGTTCGGCGGTTTCGATGTGGTCGTCGTGGCGGTGGTCGCGCTCGTCATCCTCACCATCGCGCTCGGCGTGCGGACCATCCCGCAGGGCTACAACTACACCGTCGAGCGCTTCGGGCGCTATGCGCGCACGCTGGGCGCGGGGCTCGGCCTGATCATCCCCTATATCGAGCGCATCGGCCACAAGGTGAACGTGATGGAGCAGGTGCTCGACGTTCCCAGCCAGGAGGCGATCACCAAGGACAATGCCGGCGTTCGCATCGACGCGGCGGCGTTCTACCAGGTGCTCGACGCCGCCAAGGCGCGCTACGAGGTTTCCAATCTCGACCAGGCGCTGATGACGCTGACCATGACCAATATCCGCACCGTCGTCGGCTCGATGGACCTCGACCAGTTGCTCTCGCATCGCGACGAGATCAACGAGCGGCTGCTGCGCGTGATGGACGCCGCCGCCTCGCCCTGGGGCGTCAAGATCACCCGCATCGAGATCAGGGACATCCTGCCGCCGGCCGACATCGCCGGCGCGATGAACCGGCAGATGAAAGCCGAGCGCGAGAAGCGCGCCGCCGTGCTGGAGGCGGAAGGGTTGCGGCAGGCCGAAATCCTGAAAGCCGAGGGCCAGAAGCAGTCGCAGATTCTCGCCGCCGAGGGGCGAAAAGAGGCCGCCTTCCGCGACGCCGAGGCGCGCGAGCGCTCGGCGCAGGCCGAGGCCGCAGCGACCGCCATGGTCTCGGACGCGATCAGCAAGGGCGACATCCAGGCCGCGAATTTCCTCGTCGCGGAGCGCTACACCGACGCGATCAAGGCGATCGCCTCGAGCCATAACAGCAAGGTGGTGATCGTGCCGATCGAGGCCGCCGCGCTCGCCGGCACGGTCGGCGGCATCGCGCAACTGACCAAGGCCGTGTTCGGCGACGACGCCATGGAGACGCGGCGCGGTTCCGTTCCGCCGGCCGGGCGAAGCTGAGGCGTTCGCCATGCTGTCTTGGATCGCATCCTTCGGCGGCTGGAGCTGGGTCGTGCTCGGCCTTGTGCTGATCGGCGGCGAGATGCTGGCGCCGGGAGCCTTTCTGGTCTGGCTCGGCCTCGCCGCGCTGGTCACCGGCGTGGTCGTCGGCGCGACCGGCCTGGCCTGGCAGGGCGCGGCGCTGGTGTTCGCGGCGCTCTGCGTCGTCAGCGTGCTGGCGGGTCGGATGCTGACGCGGCGCAAGAGCGACGAGCCCGACGCCGCGACGGGCCTGAACGATCGCGGCCGTCAGCTCGTCGGCAAGGTGTTCAGGCTGGAGGCGACGATGCTGGGCGGCGAGGGCCGCATCCGCATTGGCGATTCTTCCTGGCGGATCACCGGGCCGGAACTGCTCGCCGGGGCGGAGGTGAAGGTGGTGCGCGTCGAAGGCGCGACGCTCATCGTCGAGAAGGCTTGAACAGAAAGCGGTTGTGCCGGCCGCGCGCGGAGCTATAGCCAAGCCTCGAAGCTCCCGCACCCGGCCCGACGATCCATGATCCCACAGACCGACCGCCTGTCCTTCCCGAAGGACCGCATCCGCGTCCTGCTGCTGGAAGGCATCAACGATTCCGCCGCCAACCTGATGCTCGCCGCCGGCTACACCAACATGGTGCGGCTGCCCAAGGCGCTGGACGAGGCCGAATTGCTGGCAGCCGTCGAGAAGACGCACATCCTCGGCATCCGCTCGCGCACGCAGTTGACGGAAGCCGTCTTCGCCAGGGCCAACCGGCTCTTCGCGGTCGGCTGTTTTTCGGTCGGCACCAATCAGGTCAATCTGAGGGCAGCCGCAGCGCGCGGCGTGCCGGTGTTCAACGCGCCCTTCTCCAACACCCGCAGCGTGGCGGAACTGACGATCGGCGAGATCGTCATGCTGCTACGCAAGATCACCGACCGCTCGGCCTCCGCCCATATCGGGGGTTGGGACAAATCGGCCAACGGCTCCTTCGAGGTGCGCGGAAAGATCCTCGGCATCGTCGGCTATGGCAGCATCGGCAGCCAGCTCTCGACGCTCGCCGAGGCGATGGGCATGCGGGTGATCTATTACGACCAGACCGACAAGCTGCGCCATGGCAACACCGATTCGGTGGCGAGCCTCGACGATCTGCTCGGCTGGAGCGACGTCGTCTCGCTGCATGTGCCCGAGACGCCGGCGACGGCGGGCATGATCGGCGCCGGGCAGCTCGCGATGATGCGGCCGGGCTCCTATCTGATCAACAATTCGCGCGGCACGGTGGTCGATCTCGACGCGCTGGCCGCCGCCATCCGCTCGGGCCATATCGCGGGCGCGGCGGTCGATGTGTTTCCCGTCGAGCCGGCCTCGAACGCCGAGCGTTTCGTGTCGCCGCTGCAGGGCCTGCCAAACGTCATCCTGACGCCGCATGTCGGCGGCTCGACCGAGGAGGCGCAGGAGCGCATCGGCGCGGAGGTGGCGCGCAAGATCGTCGAATACTCCGATGTCGGCTCGACGCTGGGCGCGGTCAATTTCCCGCAGGTGCAGCTTGCGGCGCGGCCGAGCGGGACGCGCTTCATCCATGTCCAGCGCAACGTGCCGGGCATGCTGCGGCGGCTCAACGACGTCTTCGCCAGCCGCGACATCAACATCGCGGCGCAGAACTACCAGACCGACGGCGAGATCGGTTACGTCGTGATGGAGGCCGATCCGATCGGCGAGGTGGCGCGCGACATCCTGGAAGAGATCCGCCAGCTCGACGGCACGATCAGGGCCAGGCTGCTCTACGAGCGGAGGTGAGGCGTGAGAGGCATCAACGGCACTGCACAAACGCACTCATTGCCTTAGCATGATCGGCCAAATCCGCAGGTTGCAAAACTGCACTTCCAGCGCCCGGCTCTGCAACGACACGATTGCTTTCCAGAAACGTCGCAGCCGCTGAAGCTTTAACGGCAAAGTTGACGTTCTGCGGGATATCGCCGCTGGCTGCCGCTGTCTTCAACGCATTCAACTTGTAGGTAACTATCCCAACAACATCGCCCTTGTTGTCGAGCAAGGGACCACCTGAATTGCCGGGTTGAACCGGAGCCGAGATTTGCATGTGTCGAGTATCGTCGCCGAGCCCAGCGAGAGCTGTGATATTGCCTAGAGTAAAGTTTCCGTTACTTGCCAACACGCCGGACAATGGGAACCCGAAGGCGGCAATAGGTTCGCCTAATCGGATACCAATACGCAAGTTTGCTACTTTTTTGGGTGTGTAGTCGGTCTTTAGCAGGGCCAGATCGTTTGTCCTATCGGTCGCAGTGACGCGCGCCGGAACGGGGCCGCTACCGTCCGGCACTACCGTAACCGTAGAGCAATTGTCGACGACATGGGCATTTGTCAGGATAGCGCCATCTCTGCCGACAAAGAAGCCAGTTCCTGAGCCGACGTTCACCTTTCGGTTCTGCTCTGGCCGTGGTTCAGCGGCAGCCGAAGTCGAAGGCGCAGTTGGTGATGCTGACCTAGCCGTTTCGGCTTTGGAACTTAATTGAGTTGGATCAAGAAACATTGCTCCAGTCATGTGCGACCATAAGGAGCCTGATGTGAGCACAGCAATCCGTTCGCCGGAGATGTTACCATTTTTGTTTATCCAAGACAAAGTAAAGCCTGTCACATTTGATCCGTCCTGATGATAGCGAAGATAATAATCTGTGCCATCTAATGTGGTCGCTGAGACCGCGAACCACCCGTCTTTCATGATACGAAAGTGGATTTTAGCGCCTTCTTGAACGATATTCGTGAGGACAGCAGCGTAGTTCGCAGCAATTGCTACGTTCGGCACAGTCGTAAAGTCGAGGCGTAGACGATCCTGTGGGTCCGTGTATTGAAGACCGAATTCGTTACGTACCGCACGAAGTCCAAGGCCAAGAGGCACCCATATGCCTACGCGCCGTGATGGGTGCTGGACCTTGCTGAAGCCCCACTGATCGAACTTGGGACCGGCGATGCTGAACAGCCTATCGAGTTGCGCCTCATTGAATATCGCGTTGGAGACGAAACCGTTCTCCTGCTGAAAGGTCTGGATAGCGCGAAACAAGCGGCCATTGAAATTCTCGTTGGGAACAGCATTCCAGTAGCCAGCACCGGTAAGGAGAACTTGGACGAAAATGCGCTGGCGGGGACTTAAACCGGTTTGGTAAGCGCGCTCAGCCTCAGAGTAGCCTTGTGACCGCGACTGGGCTCGGACGGGCTCTATCGCCGTCGATGCCATCGCGTAAAGGATCATCCCGACCACTGCGATAGCCGCTCTACTGTGCTCACGCATCGCTACTCTACTTCCCGGTCCAGATCGAGATATTGGACACTAATCCGCAACGAACGCAAAAAATAGAGCTGATGAAGGTTGTTGGTTGCGCGCGGAAATGGGCGAAGCCAGATATCCCGATGAGTTATTGCTCACCAGCTGCGTACGCTATGCCACGCCCAGCGTCAGCAGGTCATGCACATGCACCAGCCCGACAGGGCGATTGCTTGCATCCGCGACGATCAGCGCGGTGATGCGAAGGCGGTTGACCAGTTCCAGCGCCTCGACGGCCAGCGCGTCCGGCGCGATGCGGCGCGGGTTTTGCGACATCACGTCGCGCGCCAGCCTGGCCGTGACGTTGCCGGCGGTCAGCTTGCGGCGCAGGTCGCCATCGGTGATGACGCCCGCAAGCTTGCCGTCCGGGTCGGTGACGATCGCGCAGCCAAAACCCTTGGCCGAGATCATCGCGACGACGTCGGGCAGGGCGGCTGTCTCGCCGACCAGCGGCAAATCGGCGTCGCGATGCATGATGCTCTCGACCGTCTTGAGCTGCGCGCCGAGTTTACCGCCCGGGTGATAGACGAAGAAGTCCTGAGGCGAGAAGCCGCGCGCCTCCAGCAGGGCCACCGCCAGCGCGTCGCCCAGCGCCATCTGCATCGTGGTCGAGGTGGTGGGCGCGAGGCCGTTCGGGCAGGCTTCCTCCGCCTTCGGCAGGACGAGCGCGACATCGGCCTCGCGGCCCAGCGCGCTGTCGGCGTTCGAGGTCAGGCCGATCAGCCCGACGCGGAAGCGCCGCGTATGGGCGACGATGGCGGCAAGCTCCGCCGTCTCGCCCGACCATGACAGCGCGATCACGACATCCTCGGGCTGGACCATGCCGAGATCGCCATGGCTCGCCTCGGCCGGATGGACGAAATGCGCCGGCGTGCCGGTCGAGGCCAGGGTCGCCGCGATCTTGCGCGCGACATGGCCGGATTTGCCCATGCCGGTGACGACGACGCGGCCGCTCGCGGCGCGGATCAGCGCGACGGCGGCGGCGAAGGGTTCGCCGAGCCCGTCGGCGAGCGCTGAATGGAGCGTGTCGAGCCCGGCGCGCTCGGTCGCGATGGTGCGGAGCGCGGAGGCGCGGATGTCGGCTGTCATGGCAGCGGCTCTAGCATGGCGGGTCACGGGATTTCCACTGCCGCGGAGGCCTGGCCAGGCGGCATTGACGGCCTATTAACCCTCCTCGTTCTAACTCCGTTAACCATGCGCGCCATCCCGGCGCGCCAAATCCTCGTTTCGGGAGCGTCGTCTCCGCTTGTCCCGCCGCGCCACCCTCCTGCTGCTCTCGGGCGTCGCCCTGGCGAGCCTCGCGCCGGTTTCGGCGCAGGGCCAGCAGGCGCGCGGCCTGCGCGGCACGACGCCGGCCTATGTGGCCCAGCAGCCGGCGCCGCCGCCGGCAATCGCCGCGCCCGACGCATCGCGCGAGCCCGCCGCGCTGATCCAGAACCAGACCTCCGTGATCTCGCGCACCGCGCCGCCTCGCGCCAGCCGCCCGGTGCAGGGCCGCAATGTGCGGGGCGTCACGCAGCGCCAGTTCCGCGCGCCGCAGGCCATCGTGACGGGCCTGCCGCCGCTGTCCGAACCGCCTGTGCCGCGCCGCCGCTCCGTGGCGGAGGAAGACCCCTACGCCGCGCTCGGCGTCAGGCTCGGCAACGTCACGCTGCGGCCCTCGGTGACCAATTCGATCGGCCACGACACCAATCCGCAGCGCATCTCGGGCGCGAACCGGAAGGGCTCCGGCTTCAGCCGCCACGAGGGCGAGGTCGAGGTCCAGTCGGACTGGAACGTGCATGAGCTGAGAGGCCGGCTGCGCGGCGGCTACAGCGAGTTCTTCCGCGACAGGGACGCCTCGCGCCCCGACGCCGAGGGCAGTCTCGATCTGCGGCTGGACGCCAGCCGCGACACCCGCATCCTGCTCGAATCGCGGCTACGGCTCGACACGCAGCGGCCCGGCTCGCCCGATCTCAATGCGTCCGTCACGGGCCGGCCGCTGACCTATCAATATGGCGCCTCGGCCGGCGTGACGCATGACATCAACCGCCTGCAGATGACCCTGCGCGGCTCGGTCGATCGCAACGATTTCGAGGACGCGCAGCTTACGAGCGGCGCGAGGTTGAGCCAGCGCGACCGCAACCAGACGCAATACGGGGTGCGGCTGCGCGTCGGCTACGAGCTGACGCCCGGGATCAGGCCCTTCATCCAGGGCGAGGCCGATACGCGCCAGTTCGACGAGAAAGCCGATTCGGCCGGATTCCGACGCTCCTCCAGCGGGCTTACGGGCCGCGTCGGCTCGACCATCGAGATCAGCCGACAGCTCACCGGCGAGGCCTCGGTCGGCTATCAGGACCGCGGCTATGACGATGCGCGGCTGAAGAACCTGCGCGGCATCGTCGGCGACGCCGCCATCCTGTGGACGCCGACGCCGCTGACCACGGTGACCTTGCGCGGCGCGTCGGAACTCGGCGACACCACGATTCCGGGCTCGTCGGGCACCACGGCGCGACGCGCCACGCTGGAGATCGCGCACGCGCTGCGCCGCAACCTCACCGTCACCGGCTTCGGCAGTTTCGGGCGCACCGAATATGACGGGCAGGGTCTGCGCGAGGATTTCTCGACCATCGGCGCGCGCGTCGAATACAAGCTGACGCGGACCTTTTCCGTCCGCGCGAGCTTCACCCAGGAGCGGCTGAATTCGACGGCCCAGGGCTCGGACTACACGGCGAACATCGCGCAGGTGGGCTTGAGGGTGCAGTTCTGAAGAGGGGCAGTCGGCAATAGGCAGTCGGCAGTCGGGTTGCGGTTTTCGTCACGACTGCCTATTGCCGACTGCCCGCAAAGCGCAGCCGCGCCTACTCCATCCCCTCCAGCTCCACGATCATGCCTTCGATCATCGTGAGCCCGATCTGCCAGAAGGCCGGGTCGCGCGCGTCGAGCCCGAAGGGAGCCAGCAGTTCGGAATGGTGCTTGGTGCCGCCGGCCGAGAGCAGGGCGAAATAGCGCTCCTGAAAACCCTCGGCCGAGTTCTGGTAGACGCCGTAGAGCGAGTTCACCAGGCAGTCGCCGAAGGCGTAGGCGTAGACATAGAAAGGCGAATGGATGAAGTGCGGGATGTAGCACCAGAACGGCTCGTAGCCGGGTCCCAGCCTGATCGCCGGCCCCAGGCTCTCGGCCTGCACGCTCATCCAGAGTTCGCAGAGCGCCTCGGCCGTCAGCTCGCCTTCCTTGCGGGCCTCGTGGACCTTGCGCTCGAAGGAGTAGAACGCGATCTGGCGCACCACCGTGTTGATCATGTCCTCGACCTTGGCCGCCAGCATCGCCTTGCGCTGCTGGGGATTTGCGGTCTCCGAGAGGAGCTTTCGGAAGGTCAGCATCTCGCCGAAGACGCTGGCGGTCTCGGCCAGCGTCAGCGGCGTCGGAGCCATCAGCGCGCCGTTGGGCGCGGCCAGCACCTGATGCACGCCGTGGCCAAGCTCATGGGCAAGCGTCATCACGTCGCGCGGCTTGCCCTGGTAGTTCACCAGCACATAGGGGTGCGCGGAGGGCACGGTCGGATGCGCGAAGGCGCCCGGCGCCTTGCCGGGGCGGGCCGGCGCGTCGATCCAGCCCTCGTCGAAGAAGCGCCGGGCGATGCCGGCCATTTGCGGCGAAAAGGCGTCATAGGCCGAGAGGACCGTGTCGCGCGCCTCGCTCCAGGGAATGGTGCGCTGCTCGACCTTGGGTAGCGGCGCGTTGCGGTCCCAGAAATCGAGCTGGTCGCGGCCGAACCATTTGGCTTTCAGTTTGTAGTAGCGGTGCGAGAGCCGGGGATAGGCGTCGCGCACGGCCGAGACGAGCGCATCGACGACCTCGCGCTCGACGCGGTTGGCGAGATGGCGCGAATCCGCGACATCCTCGAACTTGCGCCAGCGATCGGCGATCTCCTTGTCCTTGGCGAGCGTGTTGGTGATCAGCGCGAAGGTGCGGAGCTGGCCGCGAAACACCGTGCCCAGCGCCTCGGCCGCGCCCTTGCGGACCGCGCCGTCGGCGTCCTGCAGGCGGTTGAGCGTCAGCTCCAGCGTCATCTCCTCGCCATCGACGGGAAAGCGCAGCGAGGCGATGGTCTCGTCGAAAAGCCGGTTCCAGGCGGCCCGGCCGGTCATCGACTTCTCGTGGAACAGCTCCTCGATCCGGTCATCGAGCTGGTGCGGCTTGTCCTTGGCGAGGTCGTCGAGCCAGGGTTTCCAGTGTAGCAGGGGCGGCTTCGAGGCGATCTGCGTCATCGTCGCGGCGTCGATGCGGTTGAGTTCCAGTCCAAAGAACAGCAGTTCGGTCGAGAGCGCCGTGACCTTGTCCTGCGTGTCGCCATAGAACTTGGCCCGCTGCGGGTCGGTGGTGTCGCCGGAATAGACCAGGCCGGCATAGGACATGATCCTGCCGATCAGATCGTCGAGCTGCTCGTAGGAGGCGACCGCTTGCGCCACCACCGCGCTCGCGTCCGCCCGCTCGGCGATGGCCGCGAGCTTGCCGCGATACAGCGCCGCGAAGCGCTGGGCGTCGCCGGCGGCGCGTGCGAGATCGGCCGCGAAGCCCGGCGCGTCCATGGCCGGATAGAGATGGCTCAGATCCCATTCGGGCAGCGGGCCCAGCGCCTTGGCCGTCCGCGCCGCGGCGTCCGGGGCGGCATTGGCCGCGCCCCGGGAGATGATCGGACGGTCGAAAGCAGTCGTCATGGGTCGGGCACCTTCGCTCACGAAGCGGGTCGTGCCCCTCATATGCGGCGTGATGGCGGTGCGGGCAACGGCGGTGGCGACGAAATGCGGCTCGGCTCTCGCGGTCCAGCCCGCTTAAGCGCGGCTTAACGGTTCTGGCCGAGGATGGATCAGAACGGAACAGCGGCCCGATTCGGAGCTGTTCCCGTCGCACCGACCGGCCTTCGAGGTTTCATGACCGCCACCGTTCTCGTCGTCGACGACGATCCCGTCCAGCGACGACTGCTGGACGCCATGCTCAGGCGCTCCGGCTACGAGGTCGTCACGGCGGAGAGCGGCGCCGCCGCCGTCGCCCTGCTTTGCGGCGAGGAGGGCGAGCGCCATGACGCCGTGATCCTCGATCTCGTCATGCCCGATCTCGACGGCATGGGCGTGCTCGCAGCGCTGCGCGAGCACGGCAACGAGACCCCCGTGATCGTGCAGACGGCGCATGGCTCGATCGAGACCGTGGTCCAGGCGATGCGCGCCGGCGCGGTCGATTTCGTGGTCAAGCCGGTCGGCGCCGAACGGCTGCAGATCTCGCTGAAGAACGCGCTCAAGCTCGGCGCGCTCGAGCACGAACTGCGCCACATCAAGCGCCGCGTCAGCAATACGCTGAGCTTCCGCGATCTCTCCACCAAGAGCGCCGACATGGCGCGCGTCGCCACCCTGGCGGAACGCGCCGCCAAATCGAACATCCCGATCCTAGTCGAGGGTGAATCCGGCGTCGGCAAGGAGGTGCTGGCGCGCGCCATCCAGGGCTCCAGCGACCGCAAGGGCAAGCCCTTCGTCACGGTGAACTGCGGCGCGATCCCGCACAACCTCGTCGAGTCGATCCTGTTCGGCCATGAGAAGGGCGCGTTCACCGGCGCGACCGAGCGCCACATCGGCAAGTTCGTCGAGGCCAATGGCGGCACGCTTTTCCTGGACGAGGTCGGCGAATTGCCGCTCGACGCGCAGGTCAAGCTGCTGCGCGCCATCCAGGAGAGCGAGGTCGATCCCGTCGGTGGCAAGAAGTCCGTCAAGGTCGACATCCGCGTCATATCGGCGACCAACAAGAGCCTGCTGGAGCAGGTCAAGCAGGGCGCGTTCCGCGAGGATCTGTATTACCGGCTGAACGTGTTCCCGATCACGCTGCCGCCTTTGCGCCAGCGCCGCGAGGACATCCCGGACCTGGCGCGCGGCTTCCTCGCCCGTTTCGCGGCCGAGGAAGGCAAGCGCATTCGCGGCATCTCGGCCGAAGCCACCAGCCTGCTGTCAGGCTATGACTGGCCTGGCAATGTCCGCCAGCTCGAGAACGCGATGTTCCGCGCGGTGGTGCTGGCCGATGGCGACGAACTGACCGTCGCCGAGTTCCCGCAGATCGCCGCCCAGATGGACGGATACGACATCCGCATCCCGCCCGCCCCCGCGCAGCCGATGCGGAGCGAGAGCCCGCAGGAGCCGCGCATCATCCAGGTGCCGGTGCGCGATCCCAACGCGCTCGACCTCGTCGCCGGCTCCGACATGCGAAAGCTCGACGATCTCGAGCGCGAGATCATCACCTTCGCGCTGGCCCATTATCGCGGCCACATGTCGGAGGTCTCGCGCAAGCTCGGCATCGGGCGCTCGACGCTCTATCGCAAGCTCAAGGATTACGGGCTGATCGAGAACGAGCCCGCCTCCGACGCCTCGGATGCGGCGTAACGGGTACGGGCCCTTGCGAATAGCCGCCTCTGTTGCGTCGCCGCATCTTGTCGAAACACGACGATTCACGCAGGTATGACATGGATTCTGCCACCTTCCCGGGAATCTCGACCATGCGCCTCCGCTATTGGGCGAACTCGGCCTCGGCCCTGTGCCTCATGCTCGGCGTCTGCGCCGCATCGGCGCAGACGCCGCCGTCCGTCGATCCCGCCACCGGAATCGCGCTGCCCGAGCCGCCGGCCCTGATTCTGCTCGACGGCGAGAGTCCCGCTCCCGCGATCGCGCCTCCGGCGCTGCCGGACGTGGTCGTCACGGTCGAGGCTGCTCCCGCGCTTCCTGAAGCCGGGATGGTCACCGGAACGGTCGCGCCGTCGCTGCAGCCGCGGAGCGGGTTGCCCGGCTTGTCCCTGCCGGCGATGCCCGCGACCTCGCCTGGCGTGGTCGACGAGCCCGTCGCGCTCGACATTCCCGCCATCGAGATGCCGCCGGCCGATCCGGCGCTGAGCCCGCGGCTCGCCGCGCCGCCCGAGCCGCTGCGCTCCGCCCGGCCCGATCCGGCGCTGATCGCGCCGCCCGACCTGCCAGCCGTCATCGTCACGCTGCCGGCCGGGTCCGAATTCGCAGCCGCCATCGCGGCGCGCGCCACGGACGCCCTGGACCTGCCGCGTCTGGCCGAGCGCGAGCGCGCCGAGATCGCCGCCGCCTACGCCGCCAACGAGAACCGCCCGCTCTGGATCGACGGGCGCGGCTGGAGCGAGGCCGGCAAGCGCCTCGTCGCCCGGCTGGAGCGCGCCGGCGAGGATGGCCTGCGGCCGACCGATTACGGTCTGCCGGCGTTCGAGGCGAGCGACAAAGGCAGCCTCGCCGAGGCCGATGTCCGGCTCTCCGCGCTGGCCGTGCTCTATGCCCGCGACGCGCGCGGCGGCCGGATCGACCCGCGCCGGCTCTCCAGGCTGATCACGCCGACGCTCCATCTGCCTTCGGCGACCGAGGTGCTCTCGGAACTCGCCGCCGCCGCCGATCCCGGCAGCGTGCTCGGGGCCTACAACCCGCCCCATGAGGGCTATCGCCGGCTCAGGGCCAAGCTCGTCGAGCTGCGCGGCACGCTCGACGACACGCCGATGGTGCGGATCCCGGCCGGCCCGGCCCTGAGGCTAGGCATGCGCGACGAGCGCGTGCCGCTGGTCAGGGCGCGGCTTGGCCTTGGCCCCTCCGACGAGCCGGTCTTCGACCGCTCGACCTCGACGGCGGTCGCCGAGTTCCAGAAGCAGGCCGGACTGCGCGCCAACGGGATCCTGAGCCCGCAGACGCTCGCCGCGCTCGGCACGCCGGCCCGGGCGCGCGGCGAGCAGGACATCATCGCCCAGATGGAGCGCTGGCGCTGGCTGCCGCCCGATCTCGGCGCGAGCCATATCATCGTCAACGTGCCGGAATACCGCGTCCGCGTGATGCGCGACGGAGCAGTGGCGCATGAAGCGCGGGTCATCGTCGGCAAGCCGGAGACGGCGACGCCGATCTTCTCGCACCGGATGGACCATGTCATCGTCAATCCGTCCTGGTACATCCCGCCTTCTATCCTGAGGAAGGAGATATTGCCTGGACTCGCGGCCGATCCCGACTACGCCGCCAAGCGCGGCTATGTGGTGACGCGCGGGCGCAACGGCTCCGTCTCGGTCCGGCAGCCGCCGGGAGAGCGCAACGCGCTCGGCTGGATCAAGTTCATGTTCCCCAACGACCATGCGGTCTATCTGCACGACACGCCCAACCGCCGGCTGTTCTCGGCCGAGCAACGCGCCTTCAGCCATGGCTGCGTGCGTGTCGACAATCCCTTCCTGCTCGCCGACCAGATCCTCGGGGCGGAATGGACGACCGAGCGCCTGCGTCGGCTGATCGGCTCGGGCGAGCGCCGGATCAACCTGCCGCAGCCGCTGGCGATCCATCTGGTCTACAACACGCATGTCGTCGGCGCGGATGGCGGACTGACCACCTTCGACGATCTCTACGGCTTCCATCGGCTTGTCCGGCAGGCTCTGGAGCAGCGCGGTTGAAGGCGCGGCACGGTTTCGCCATGATCTGCCGATAGCGAGCCTTGGCGGAGTTCCGCGTGACGTCGTGCTTGCCGACCCGGTAACCTGGCGTTAACGCTTCTCGGTAACTGTTCGTTCACGTTCATCGCGCCGCCTGCCGGCGCAGCGAGACGGGTCAGTCATATTGGGCAGGTCATCAGACACGCAGGCGGAATACGACGCGTCCGGTCGCTGGACTGGAGAGGCGCGCGCGCGCCTGCCGCGCCGGCTTCTCACCTTCAGCGTCGCGCTGGCGACCCTGGCGCTGGGCGTGCGCGGCACCCAGGACGCGGTCGCCAATGGCGACACCCGCACCATCACCATCAAGCACATGCACACCAAGGAGGAGACGACCGTCACCTTCAAGCGTGACGGGCGCTACGTCTCCGAGGGGCTGGAGAAGCTGAACTGGGCGCTGCGCGACTGGCGCACCGACGAGCCGATCCGGATGGATCCGCGCCTGTTCGACCTCGCCTGGGAGGTGCATCGCCAGGTCGGCTCCGACCAGCCCTTCCATGTCGTCTCGGCCTATCGTTCGCCCGGCACCAACTCGATGCTGCGGCGGCGCTCGCGCGGCGTCGCCAAGCACAGCCAGCACACGCTCGGCAAGGCGATGGATTTCTACCTGCCCGACACGCCGACAGCCCGCATTCGCGAGGCCGGCATGCGGATGCAGCGCGGCGGCGTCGGATTCTATCCCGGCGCGCATACGCCCTTCGTGCATATGGACGCCGGCTCCGTGCGCTCCTGGCCCCGGATGACGCGAGACCAGCTCGTCCGGCTGTTCCCCGACGAGAAGACCGTGCATCTGCCGGCCGACGGCCAGCCGCTCGGCGGCTACGAACTGGCCAAGAACGACGTGCTGGCGCGCGGCGGTTCGGTGGCCGGCTATGCCGCGGCGGATCTCGACGAGGGCGCCATCATCTCGTCGGGCCGCAAGAGCCTGTGGGCCTCGCTGTTCGGCGGCGACGAGGAGGAGGCCGACGCGCGCCCGACACGCGGCCGGCGCTTGGCGCCCAAGCCGCAGCCCGCCGTCATGGCCTATGCCGACAACAGCGGCTTCGTCGACAGCAACGCTTCCGATGGCGGCCGCTTCGCCGTGGCCTATGCGCCGCCGGCGCAGGCCGCGCCGACGCGCTCGGTTCGCCAGCCCGCGCGCCAGGCCGAGCCCGCGCCGCCGCCCCAGGTTCAGGCCGAGGCTCCCGCCGCAGCCGCATCTGCGCCCTTGCCCACCGTCGTGGACACCCGCCCCAAGCTGATCGACGCGCCCGTGCCGCTGGCGCGGCCGCGCGGCCTGACGCTGCCGCAGCAGCCAGACGACGCGGGCGCCGCGGTCGCGGTCGCGGCGTTGCCTGGCGCCGCCGGGGCGCTCGCCTTCGCGCCGCAGCCAACGGCCGAGCAGAAGCTGGTGCTCGCAGCCTTGCCGCCGCGCCGTCCCGGCGAGATGACGGCGCTCGTCGAAACCATCATTTCGGGCAAGCCGATGGCGGCTCCGTTGCCGCCGGTGCGGCCCTCCGTGCTGCCGGGGACCTTCCAGCTGGCGTCCGCCGAGCCGCAGGCTCCCATATCCGCTCCCTTGCAGGCCGCCGCGCCGGTCGAGGGCAAGCTCGTCACGATCGATCATCCGCTGCCGCCGAGCCGGCCGCGCGCCGCCGGAGCGGCCAGCGAAGCGCCCGCCGCGCCGCCGATTCCACGCGCGCCCGCGACGCCGATCGTGGCGCAATACGACGCCGACCGGTCAGGGCTCGATTCGCTGTTCGCGGCCGTGGCCCGCGCCGCGCCCGCAGAGGGCCGCACCGTCACCGTCGCCCGGGCCAGGGCCGCGCCGGCCGCCGGCGGCGCGCCGATCCAGGGGCCGAGCCCCGCGGCCGCGCTCGGCTTCAGCCATGCCGAGCCGAGCGACGCCCGCACCAGCTCGTTCAGCGGCCCGGCCGTTCGCTCCCTGCCGACGAATTTCGTGCAGAACTGACACCGGCCGGGCTCGACGAACGTCTGACGCCATCCCGTCGAGAATCCCGACCCTCGAGGCGGAGTCGCCGTCTTTGCGAATGCAGTCTGGAGACCAAACGCTGGCGCTCAAGGCTCTTCCCGGTCGATCGGCCAGTGCCTGAACACAGGCAGCGCCTCGCAGGCTTTCGCCTGGGCCGCCAAAGCCGGCCAGCGGTCTTCCGGCGCGAACTCGGGGATGACGAAGCGGCAAAATCCCCAGGCGATCGTCGCGGCGATGTCGGCCGGCCGCAATTCCGGGCCTGCGCCCAGCGCCCCGGACTTCGCCGCGTCTTCCAGCAGATCGAGCGCCGTGTCGAGCTGGGAAACGATGCGCTCCTGCCAGGGTCCATAGCGCTGGGCTTGCGGCCGCTTGCGCTCGTATTCGATCTGGACCGCCTTGTCGGCGGCGACGATGCCGATGCCGGTCAGGCCCAGATCGCGGGCGCGCTCTCGCCTGTCGGCCGGGCGCAGGGAGCGGCCGGCGACATCCTCCATATGCTGGATGATCAGGTTCGAATCGGTGACGACGACGCCGTCATCCGTGACCAGCGTCGGCGCCTTGATCAGCGGGTTTATGGCGCGGAAGGCGTCCATGTGCCGGAACACCGAGACCGAGCGGTGCTCGAAGTCCAGGCCGAGCAGCGTGCCGGTGACGGCGGCGCGGCGGACATAGGGGCTGTCCAGCATTCCCACGAGCAGCATGGCGGTCTCCCGGTCGGCGATCCCGGCAGAGTGGCGGGATCGGCCGGGCAAGCCACGCGAATTCGCGTGATTTCAGACATCACTGGGCGTGATGAGGGCGGCCGCGTCAGGCGCTCTCGCCGACCGCCTGGAGATACAGGTCGAGGATCGCCTCCTCCTCGGCGCGCTCGTTGGCGTCGCGCTTGCGGATGGCGATGACCTTGCGAAGCACCTTGACGTCGTAACCATTGGCCTTGGCCTCGCCATAGACCTCTTTGATGTCGTCGGCGATGGTCTTCTTCTCTTCCTCGAGCCGCTCGATGCGCTGCACGATGCTCTTGAGCTGGTCGCCCTGAACCGGTTCGTCCATCTGGTGTCCTCAATCGTGGGATAAGGGGTTTGCGTCTTGTGGCTAAATCTGGCGGCAGGGTTCGCGCGGTTTGGGGGCGGCCGTCAACCCGCCAACGGCCTGCTCTCAACAGATGCGTCGTCTCAACGGACACGCAGGGCCGCGAGGCAATCCGGCAACACCGCCGCCAGCCGGCGACCCCAGGCGAAGGCATCCTCGCGCGTCGCGATCAGGTCCTGCCGGACCTCGATCAGCGTGTCGGGCAGGCCGCGCCGCGTCGCGTGGCGGTCGATCGTGTCGCCCGGCAGACCGCCGGAATAGGGCTCGTTATCGCCGACGACGAGTTCCGGATCGGCCTGCAACGCTGCGATCAGCAGCTTCGAGAGCGTGCCCGGATGGTCCCAGAGCACGCCGACATGCCATGGCCGGGCGGCCTCCTTCCAGAACGGCGTGAAGGAGTGGATCGCGACGATGGCCGGCGGATGGCCGGCCGCCAGCGCGGCCTCGACGGCGGCGTCGATCGCCCTGTCATAGGGGACATAGAAGCGGGCCACGCGCTCGGCTATGCCCGCCGCGTCGATATGGCGGTTGCCGGGCACGATCGCGCCGTCCGAGAGCCGCATCACCAGCGTCGGGTCGTCGAGGCCGCGATTGGGGTCGATCAGGAGGCGCGAGAAGTTCGACAGCACGGCCGGCGCGCCGAGCGCGGCGGCCATGGCGCGGGTCACGTCGGCCGCGCCGATGTCATAGGCGATGTGGCGCTCGAGCTGGGCCGGCGGCAGTCCAAGGAAATCGAGTTTCTGCGGGATCGCGTTGGTGGCGTGGTCGCAGAGCAGCAGCATGCCGGTCGCCGGATCGCCGGGAACGATCTCGGCTTCGCAGATCTCGATCTGGCCGACCGCAAGCGGGCGCGCTGCTGGCGTGACGCGGGGCTCGGATGTCATGCACGCCTTCGATAAGTATGATTATTGCTGCAAAAGCCTGATGACGGCCGGGCAGCCGCCACTTAAAAGACTCGGCAACGAAAGTCGATTGAATCGGCGTTGCTGAAGTCTGAAGCAGGATGTGTCCGGAAACCGGTTCCCACTGTCCGGCGTCATGCTTCGGGGCGGAACACGGGGCGGCCTTGCACTTGTCGGACGACGCCATCGCAACGGCCCGGGAAACCGCCCGCACGATCTTCGACGCCGCGGTGGCGCGCGCCCATCCGGCCGGCTGCCTGCCGGCCCATCTGCCGAAGCCCCCCGCGAAGGGCCGCCTTGTCCTGCTCGCGGCCGGAAAAGCCGCCGGCAGCATGACGGCTCTGGCCGAAGCGCATTACCTCGACGCCGGTTTCCCGCCGGAGCGGCTGGTCGGTCACGCGGTGGCGCGTCACGGCTACGAGGCGAAGACCAGCCACATCCCGATGGTCGCGGCCGGCCATCCGGTGCCCGACCAGGGCAGCATCGACAGCGCCGAGAGGGCGCTGGAACTGGCGCGGGGCGCGACGGAAGACGATCTCGTGCTGGTGCTGCTCTCGGGCGGCGGCTCGGCGAACTGGGTCGCGCCGGCGGGCGGGCTCGCGCTTGCGGAAAAGCAGGCGGTCAACAAGGCTCTGCTGCGTTCGGGCGCGCCGATCGGCGAGATGAACATCGTCCGCAAGCGGCTCTCGCGGATCAAGGGCGGCAGGCTCGCGCTCGCGGCCGCTCCGGCCCGGCTGCTGACGCTCGCCATCTCAGACGTGCCCGGCGACGAGCCGACCGCGATCGCGTCGGGCCCCACCGTGCCGGACCCGACCACCATGGCGCAGGCGCGCGGGATCGTGGCGCGCTACGGGCTCGACCTGCCGCAGGCCGCAGGCGCGCTGCTGGAGGACGATGCGAGCGAGACGCCGAAACCCGGCGATCCGGCCTTCGCCAACAGCGATTTCCGCATCATCGCCCGGCCGGCGGACGCCATAGCGGCGGCGCGAGCGGCGGCCGAAGCCGCAGGCTACGCCGTGCATGATCTCGGCCCCGATTGCGAGGGCGAGGCGCGTGACGTCGCAACCGCCCACGCCGCGCTGGCGCTGAAGCTGAAGCGCGCGGGCAAGCGCGCCTGCATCCTCTCGGGCGGCGAACTGACCGTGACGCTGCGGGGGCGGGGCAAGGGCGGGCCGAATCAGGAATACGCGTTGGCGCTGGCTCTGGCGCTCGATGCAGAGCCCGGCATCGTCGCCCTGTCCGGCGATACCGACGGCACCGACGGCGGCGGCGGCGAGGCCAGCGACCCGGCCGGCGCGCTGGTCGATCCGACGACGCTGGAGCGGGCGGCGCGGTTGCGCCTCTCTCCTGCCCAATCGCTGGCCGACAACGATTCGACCGGCTTCTTCGCGGCGCTGGGAGACCTGCTGCGTTCGGGGCCGACCTTGACCAACGTCAATGATTGCCGCGTGATCCTGATCGACCCGTGAGATGACTCGAATTCCGCCCCTCATCCTGCGCCTCTGCGTCGCCGCCGCCGGCCTAGCGAGCCTGGCTGCGCCGGCTCAGGCCGACCTGCGGATGTGCAACACCACCGGCAGCCGGATCGGCGTGGCGATCGGCTTTCGCGATGCCCAGGGCTGGGTTACGGAGGGCTGGTGGAACCTCGCGCCGCGCGCCTGCGAGACGCTGCTGCGCGGCACGCTGGCCGCGCGCTTCTACTATGTTCACGCGGTCGACTACGACAGGGGCGGCGAGTGGACCGGCAAATCCGTCATGTGCACGCGCAACAAGGAATTCACGATTCGCGGCATCGAGGACTGCCTGGCGCGCGGCCATGAACGCGCCGGATTCTTCGAGGTCGACACCGGCGAACAGAAGAGCTGGACGATCCAGTTGACCGACGCCACCGGCGGAGCGCCGCCACGCCCCTGAAGGACCCAAGATGAAGCGCGAGCGCCGGATCAAGATCATCGCCACTCTCGGCCCGGCCTCGGCGACCGTGGAGATGTGCGCGAAGCTGTTCGAGGCCGGGGTCGATGTCTTCCGCATCAATATGAGCCATACCCAGCGCGAAGCCCTGCCCGAGCGCATCGCCATGCTGCGCTCGCTGGAGACCCGCTTCAAGCGCCCGGTCGGCATCCTCGCCGACCTGCAGGGGCCCAAGCTGCGCGTCGGCGCCTTCGGGGGCGACGGCGGCGCGATGCTGGAGGCAGGCGCGCGCTTCACGCTCGATTCGGACCCCGCGCCCGGCACGCCAAAGCGGGTGCATCTGCCCCATCCCGAAATCCTGAGCGCGCTCCGGCCCGGGCATAGCCTGATCCTCGACGATGGCAAGATCAGGCTGGCGGTCGAAAAGGCCACGCCGACACAGGCCGTGACCCGTGTCACCGTTCCCGGCCGACTCTCGTCGCGCAAGGGCGTCAGCCTTCCGGACACCATGCTCGCGGTCTCGGCGATGACCGAGAAGGACCGCTCCGACGCCGAGGCGGCGGCGGAGGCCGGGGTTGACTGGATCGCGCTGTCCTTCGTGCAACGGCCCGAGGACATGGCCGATCTCCGCAAGATCGTGCAGGGGCGGGCGCTCGCCATGGCCAAGATCGAGAAGCCGCAGGCGCTGCTGCGGCTGGAGGAGATCATCGAGGCGTCGGATTCGATCATGGTCGCGCGCGGCGATCTCGGCGTCGAGATGCCGCTGGAGAAGGTGCCGGGCACGCAGAAGCGGATCACCAGGATGTGCCGGCGCATGGGCAAGCCGGTCGTGGTGGCCACGCAGATGCTGGAGAGCATGATCGTGAGCCCGGTGCCGACCCGCGCCGAGGTCTCCGACGTGGCGACGGCCGTGTTCGAGGGCGCCGACGCCGTCATGCTCTCGGCCGAAAGCGCGGCGGGCCAGTATCCGATCGAGGCTGTGGCGATGATGAACCGCATCGCCGAGGAGGTGGAAGCCGAATCGGTCTATCGCTCGATCCTGGAGGCGCAGCGGGCCGAGCCGGAGGCGACGGGCGCCGACGCCATCGCCAAGGCGGCCCACGAAGTCGCCGACACGCTGAATCTGAAGTCGATCGCGGCATGGACCTCGTCGGGCTCGACCGCGATGCGGCTGGCAAGGGAGCGGCCGAATTCGACCGTGATCGCGCTGACGCCCAACCGCGCCACGGCGCGGCGGCTGACGCTGGTCTGGGGCGTCCATTCGGTCGTGACCAAGGACGCCAGCGACATCGACGACATGGCGGCGCGCGCCTGCAAATTCGCGGTGCGCGAAGGCTTTTCCAAGCTCGGAGACCGCATCATCGTCGTCGCCGGCGTGCCGTTCGGGACGCCGGGCGCGACCAACATGGTCCGCATCGCCTTCGTGGCGAAGGAGCATGTCGAGCGGGCGTGACGGTCAGGCGCTCTTTTTACCCGGCTCGCTGCTGAGCGCCTGCTCCAGCGTGTGCCGGATGAAGCGCTGATAGGGTATGCCCTCGCGGCTGGCGCGCGCCTTGACGGCGTCGAGCAGGTCCTGCGGCATACGCATCCCGACCGTGGCGGTCTTCGGCTTGAACTCGAAGCGGACGCGCTTGAACCCCGAAAAATCATACTCGGACAGGTCTGCTGTCGCGACGAATTCCTCGGCTTCCTCGTCGGTCGCGAACGTCGGGAAGGGCTTAAGCTCCGGTCTGGCGTTCATAGTTGTCGATCTCCTTTCTATGCATGTAGCGGGCGGAAATCGGCCGGATCAGCGTGACGAGATCGCTGTGTCTCAGCGTGAACACCACAAAGGCAAACCGCCCTTCACGCGTCCGTCCGACTGCATCGTAGCGCTTCTCCACGAGCGAAGGATCGGGTTCAACGAAAGGCGCGTTCGACATGACATATTCGATCTCATCGCGAGACAGACCATGTCTGGCGCGTTTCGGCTAATTGCCTTCATCCCACTGAAAGCCCGCAACGACCTCATCCATGGCCACCCAGACTACATGAGATCATGACATATGTCATGACAATTTCATTTAGACCGAACTCGCGACGCTCTCACCCCGGCAGCACGAACGACGCCGCGTAGCAGAACCCCCCACCCACCGCGAAGGACAGCGCGAAGCGCCGGTATATCTCGCGCAATGCGCGGCCGATGACCTGCTGGGCGAACTCGGCCCTCGGGCGCTCCGCAGGCGGCAGCAGGATCCAGAGTTCCGTGCGCTTGTAGGGCCGGCTGACCGAGATGTCGGCCTTGACGACGAGCACAGCGGCAACGGCCATCATCAGGATGGCGCCGCTCTCCAGCGCGACGCGCGGATAGCCCGCCAGCCCGACCATGAAGCAGATGATGGCGAGGCCGGCGAAGCCGCAGCCGCGCGAGACCGACAGCAGCGCCAGTTCTCTCACGCGCGATGGGCTCATGCGGCGTCTCTCTTCGGGGCACATCCGAAGCTAGAGCGCGGCAGGCCCTCGCAAAATCACGAATTCGCGCGCATCGCGGTTCTTCAGGCGGGGCGGGCGGTCATCTGCAGCAGGGTCGGGATCGTCAGCAGCATGATGCCGCCGAGCCAGATCCACATCGAGGTCGCCGTGCTCTCCTTCAGGCCCTTGCCGCGCTCGTAGATCGCGGCCGGGACGCCGCCGATGGCGAGAGTCAGGGCAGAGAGGAACAGGGAGGTGAAATAGAACACCAGCAGCGGCGAGGAGATGAAGAAGCCGGGCGCGAACTGCTTCATCAGGATGTAGACCGGGTCGAAATAGGCCGAGAAGTGCAGGCCGTTGATCAGCGACATGCCCGCGATGCCGATGGTGATGCCGTCGCGGCGGAGAATGTCCTCGCGCTCGTCGCTCATGGCCTGGGCGCTCCGACGATGGCCGGCAGCCAGCCAGCGGCCGCGAAGCCGACGAACATCAGCATGCGGATGAACATCACCCAGACGAAGGCGAGCAGCGTCAGGATGCGCTCATGCACCGCCGCGGGGGTGACGATCCGGACGGCCTCGATGGCCGGCTGGGTGATCTGCCGGAACGTGCGCCAGATCACCTTGTCGCTCTCGTCGGGAAAGACGAGCGACAGGATGAACCGGCCCAGCAGCGTGTACATCAGCGCCGCCAGAGCGAGATTGGGAGCCTGATAGAGCCAGAACAGGCCCTGGCTGTCGACATCGGCCATTCAGGGTGGATCCTTGCGCTGTCGGGACTACGGGTTCATCTGCCCGACAACGGCCGGGCAGGCAAGCGCAGGCGCCGGGCGTCGAGACGAAACAGGGGGCGGACCGTGGTCCGCCCCCTGCAAGAGGAGGGGCCGCCGCCGCCGAGCGTCGGCGGCCCGCGCTTACTTCTCGATCATCACCGCGCCGCCGCGCGGACGGCGGATGTCGTCGATGAAGTTCTGCAGTTCAGTGGTCGGCGCCGTGGTGAACTTCGAGACGATGAACATCGTCAGGAAGCCGATCGGCATGCCGAACAGGCCGGCCGAAATATTGGCGACGTTGAAGTAGCCGACCTTCGAGGCCAGCGGGTGGCTGATCGCCACCCAGCCCTGCTGGAAGATCGCAGGCTGCTCGGCCTTGAGTTTGGCGATGTCGACGAGCGCCGCCCCGGTGATGGGGTGGACGTTCGAATACATGCCGAGCACGTTCACGCCGAAACCCGGGAAGTAGCGGGTCACGACGAGATAGACCAGTGTCGCCAGGAAGCCGGCCCAGATGCCCGCCACGGCCGCGGCCGCGGTGGTCTTCTTGGACCAGATGCCCATGACAAGCGCCGGGAACAGGCCCGCCGCCGCCAGCGAGAACGCCCAGGCCACCATCGCGACGATGTCGGCTGGGCGGTGCGAGGCCACCCAGGCCGCGATCAGCGCAACCACGATCAGAATGACGCGGGCGATGACGAGCTTCCTCGCCACCGGCGCGTTCTTGTTGATCATGCGGGCATAGACGTCGTGGGAGAGCGCGTTGGCGATCGCCAGCAGCAGGCCGTCGGCGGTCGAGAGCGCGGCTGCCAGGCCGCCGGCGGCGACGAGGCCGGAGACAACATAGGGCAGGCCCGCGATTTCCGGCGTGGCGATGACGATGGCGTCAGCCTGGATCGCGAAGTTCGACAATTGCAGGATGCCGGTGTGTCCGGCGATCTTGCCGCAGGCTGCGGTGATCGTCGCCAGGTCGACGGCATTGCCGCCGCAGATCTGGACGAGGCCGATCTTGCCGTAGCTGTAGACCCAGCCCGGCAGGGCGCCGAGCGGCTTGCCGATAACGTTCTCGAACACCTCGAGCTTCGCGAAGGCGGCGTAGGCCGGCGCCGTGAAGTAGAGGATGAAGATGAACAGCAGCGTCCAGGCCACCGACGAGCGCGCCTCGCGCACGGACGGCGTGGTGAAGTAGCGCATCAGCACGTGGGGCAGCGAGGCCGTGCCGACCATCAGGCAGAGCACGAGGGCGAAGAAGTTCAGGGGGTCGTAGCGGGCGAAGGGCACGACATGCGAGGCCGCCGCCGAGACGCCGAGCGCGGCCTCGCGGGCCTGGATCTCGGAGAGAACCGTGCCGTAGGTGAGCTGCGGGATCGGGATGCCGAACTTCTGGGTCGAGAGAATCACGACCGGAACGAGATAGGCGACGATGAGCACGATGTACTGCGCCACCTGCGTCCAGGTGACGGCGCGCATGCCGCCGAGCATGGAGCAGACCAGGATGCCGACGAGGCCGACGAAGACCGCGACCTCGAAGCTCATGCCCAGCAGGCGCGCGCCGATCAGGCCGGTGCCGACGATCTGCGCCACCACATAGGTGAAGGAGCAGCTCATCAGAACCACGATGCCAGCGATGCGCGCCGCATTGCCGCCGAAGCGGAAGGCGAGGAAGTCGGGCACCGTGTAGCAGCCGAACTTTCGCAGATACGGCGCGATCAGCGTCGCCACCAGCACATAGCCGCCGGTCCAGCCGAGGATGAAGGCCAGCCCGTCATAGCCCAGCAGATAGAGCGTGCCGGCCATGCCGATGAAGGAGGCCGCCGACATCCAATCCGCCGCGGTGGCCATGCCGTTGTAGAAGGACGGCACCTTGCGGCCGGCGACGTAATACTCGTCGACCTGCATGGTGCGCGACATGATGCCGATGGCGGCATAGACGCCGATGGTGAAGGCGACGAAGAGATAGCCGAGGATGTGATTGGGAACGCCGGCGCGCTCCAGCACGCCGATGAAGACGACGAATGCGACGAAACCGCCGGTGTAGACGCCGTAGACGCGTCCCAGACTGGAGGTGAAATCGCCCTTTTGTGCTTCCGTGGACATGAGCGTCTCTCCCCTCAATCTTCTTCGGCCATGCCGTATTTGCGGTCGACCTTGTCCTGGGCCTTGGCGAACCAGAACAGTTGGGCCACGAACACGATCAGGGAGCCTTGGGCGGCCATGTAGAATCCGAGCGGAAAGCCCATGATCCTGACGCCGTTGAGGGCGGGTGAGAACATATGGATGAAGAACGAAAAGAAAGCCCAGATGCCGATCATGATATAGGTCAATCTGGTCGTTTCGGCCCAATGGGCCTTCACATTGTCTTCTGGTGACATTCCATGTCTCCCCCGTGAGGACGTTCGCATACGTCTCGTTCCCCCGCCGGCGTGGCCGGGGGTTGGCGTCGTTACGTCACAACTTGACTAAAGCAGCGGGTTAACTTGGATGAATCCAGCCGGCCCGAACAGGGCTACTAAAGGCTTATGACTTTCGTCATCATCGCTGGCGCGCTGGCGAGAGCGGCGTTCAGCGGTTGGCGAGGCCCGAGCGCGGCGCGGCGAGTTCGTCGATGGCCTGGACCACGATCTCGGGCGCGGCGTGGTGGGGCATGTGGCCGACGCCGGGCAGGAGCACGAAGCGGCCCTGCGGGGCCTGCCGCGCGATCGTCGCCGAATGGATCGTCGGCGAGACGACGCTGTCGCTGTCGCCGGTGATCGCGATCACTGGAACCTTGAGATCGCCATAGCGCCGCGCCTGGCCCGTGACGAAGGCGTGCGTCGCCGCGATGTCCTGCGAGTTCGCGCGGAAGGTCGCGGGCCGCAGCAGCAGCCTGATCTCTCCGGTCTCGACGTAGCCGGGCGTCGCCTCGCGCGGCGCGAAGACGCTTTTCGCGCCGGCGTCGAGCTGGATATTCGCGACCGGCAACGCGACCAGCCGCGTGAACAGCGGTCCGATCACCGGAAGCACGGTGACGTGGTGATACCAGGCGATGCCGCCGGGCCAGGGATGGGTGACGCCGCCGAGCAGAACGAGCCCGCGCAACCGCTCGGGCCGCTCGAGCGCGATCCGCGCGGCCAGCGCGCCCGCCAGCGAATGCGCCACCAGCACGACGCTCTCGGGCGCGAGCTTGTCGAGCGCCTGCATCAGCACGGCGGCCTGCAGTCCCGGATCGGCCATGGCATCGCCTTCAAGCCGGGCGCTCCAGCCATGGCCCGGCCGGTCGAGCGCGATGAGCCGGTAGCGCGAGAGTTCGGGCCCGAGCGTCGCCAGCAGGTCGGCATGGTTGGACGACGCGCCATGGATCAGCACGACCGTGCCGCGGTTGTCGCCGACGGGCGTTCGCTCGCGGTAATGCAGCCGCCCGCCGGGCAACGCGACGAACGCGCCCTTGGGAGGGTAGGCGCGCGCGACCTGCGCGCCGCGCCATTCGCTGTGCAGAATCAGGCCGGTGGCGGCGAGGACGATGAGGAGGAGCAGGACGCGGAGCAGCATGGAGCGCTTACGCAGTCCCGTCAGCTTCGGTTTCGCCGGAGATATCGCAAGGGATCACGCCAAGGATCATAGGACCCGCTCAGGCGTCGCGACCGTCGACCTCGGTCTTCAACGAATCGACCGCGTTCTTGATCGCTTCCATCTGGGGGTAGATTTCGAGCGCCCGGCGATAGGCGACCATGGCGCGCTTGTCGTCGCCCTGCTGGCGCAGGATCGTGCCCAGACCCATCATCGCGCCATAATGGCGCGGTTCGCGCTTCAGCGCCTCGCCGATGTCGATCATGGAGCGAATCGGATCGCCAGCGAGAAACAGGGCGCTGGCGCGCTGGTTCCAGCCCTCGGCCCAGTCCGGCTCGAGGCTGACGACGCGGTCGAGCAGTTCGATGGCGATCTCGGTCTGCTTCTGGCGCAGCGCCGTCTGGGCGCGGGTCATCAGCAGGTCGGCGGTGTCGGAACCGGAGCGGGCCCAGCGGCGCTGGATCAGATTGGCGATGCCCCTGGCCTCCTCGGCGGTTTTGGCGGCGGCAAGGCGCTCGAACAGCCTGTCGAGCGTCGCGGCCGGCGAGCGCGGCGCGGCGGGCGTCGGCGTCGAGGGGGCGTCGTCCTTGTCGGCGGGCGCCACGGCGCCGGGCCGCTGCGGGGCTGCGTCCTGCGCGAAGGCCGGTCCGTGGAGCGCCGAGATCGCCAGCGCGAGCGCGACGATTCCGGAACGAGAGCGTGCGTTCATCATGCCGCGAGAGTGTCACGCGGCGAGGGCAGGCGTCAATTCACGGCAAGGCGAGCGGGGCGACGCAAAAAGGCGGGCGCGCCCGAAAGCGCCCCGCCTGGCGGACAAGACCCGGCCCGAGTTTCGCGCAGCCGGCAGGCCACGCTAAAATCTCAGCCCTGGCGCGCCTTGAAGCGCTTCTGGACCTTGTTGATGATGTAGACGCGGCCCTTGCGGCGCACGAGCTGGTTGTCGCGATGGCGCGCGCGCAGCGACTTCAGCGAATTGCGGATCTTCATGGTCGTCAACTCCGTCGACCCGCTTTGCGGCGAATCGGTCGAAAAAACTCTCCGCCGCGATGCGGACCGGAATCCGGCCCTCATCACCCACGCGAATGGTGCGGTCGGTGCGATGCCGGCTGTATACGGATTTCTGCGCGGATCGCAAGGGGGCGGACGGAGCCCGGCGGCGATCCGCGCTCGGTTCTCGCCGTCCCGAGGCGGATTCGCCGCCGCGCCGGTCGTCCCCAAGGAACCACTCCCGCCCTGAAACGTTGTCCCGCCACCTGATCATTGGGGATAGCATCATGAAAATCGTTACACTGGGCCTTATCGCGGCTTCGGCCTTGGCGCTCGGCGCCTGCGGCAACACCACCGAACAGCGCATCGGCGGCGCGGCCGTCGGAGCGGGAACCGGCGCGGTCGTCGCGGGGCCCGTCGGCGCGGTGGTCGGCGGAGCCGCCGGCGCGATCACGGCGCCCGGCGTCGTGCGCGAGACGCGCCGCGCCACGCGCTGATCGCCGGACATCCGAACCAAACGAAAAGGCCACCCGCGAAGGTGGCCTTCTTGCGTCCGGCAACCCGGAAAAAATGGTGGGCGCGACAGGGATCGAACCTGTGACCCCTACGATGTCAACGTAGTGCTCTCCCGCTGAGCTACGCGCCCATTCGTCGCTCCGGAAACCCGATGCGGCAGACGGAACCGGTCCCAGACCCGAAAGCCAGCGACCATGTTGCGAGGTGAGGGGCTATAGCCTCTCAGGACCGGGCTTGCAAGGCGCTTTCGCGCCTGCCCGATCAGGCCGCCAGCAGCTTCTCGACCTCGTTCACCAGCTCGCGCAGGTGGAACGGCTTGGAAAGGACCTTTGCGTCCTTGGGGGTCTGCGAATCGGGGTTCAGCGCGACGGCGGCGAAGCCTGTGATGAACATCACCTTGATGTCGGGATCGAGTTCGGTGGCGCGGCGCGCCAGCTCGATCCCGTCCATCTCCGGCATCACGATGTCGGTCAGCAGGAGCTCGAAAGGCTCCTCGCGCAGCCGGTTATAGGCGGAGAGCCCGTTGTCGAAGGAGGCCACGTCGTAGCCCGCATTCTGCAGGGCCTTGACCAGGAAGCGGCGCATGTCGTTGTCGTCTTCGGCGAGAAGTATCTTCGTCATGGGCCTGCTGTTTCCGTCCCCGATAAGGCCTGTCACAAGGCCGCGCGCCACCCGCTCGGGCAGCCACGGCCATTCGTCTCGAATCGCGCCGGGGCGCGCAGCGCGGCGGCAGGGTTATCGGCCCGCCGGCCGGCATGGAACCAAGTCGTTCTATAAGGCGCCATCATGGTAAACAACGAATGAATCCCGTCATGGTTTCCGGGCCGGGCCGGTAATGCTTCTACGGCGCCGCTTTGTGTGCTTTCCTCCGGCGGCATGAGCGTCCCAACCGGTTTTCTCCCGCCCGATCCGCTGAGCGTCGTCGCCGAGATCGAGCGGCCCTTCGTCCTGCGCCAGCCCGTGCTGCATGTCGTGCCGGTGGTGGTGGACGTGCCCCATGCCGGGCGGCGCTATCCGCGCGACTTCGTCGAGCGCGCGCGGCTGCCGCTGCAGTCGCTGCGCCGCTCAGAGGACGCCTATGTCGACCGGCTCTTCGGAGCTTGCGTCGATCTCGGCGCGCCATTGCTCGTCGCCGAGTTTCCGCGCGCTTTTCTCGACGTCAACCGCGAGCCCTACGAACTCGACCCGCGCATGTTCGACGGGCGGCTGCCGGCCTTCGCCAACACCCGCTCGATGCGGGTCGCCGGCGGCCTGGGCACCATTCCCCGGATCGTCGGCGACGCGCACGAGATCTATTTCGGCCGCATCCCGGTCGAGGAGGCGCTGGCGCGGATCGACACGCTCTACCGGCCCTATCACGCCGGCCTGCGCGGGCTCGTGCAGCGCACGCAAGCCTCCTTCGGCACCTGCATTCTGGTCGACGCGCATTCGATGCCCTCGACCGGACTCGACCGGGACGGCCTCGCCAAGGCCGACATCATCCTGGGAGACCGCTTCGGCACCAGCGCGGCCGGTTACGTCACCGACATCGCCGAGGAGGCCTTCCGTCGGCGCGGCCTGAGCGTGACCCGTAACCGGCCCTATGCCGGGGGCTTCATCACCGAGCATTACGGCGCGCCGACATCGGGCGTGCACGCCCTGCAGATCGAGATCAACCGCGCGCTCTACATGGACGAGGCGACGCTGGCGCCCCATTCCGGCTTCGCCGGGCTGGAGCAGGCCATCGCGGGGGCCATGGCCGACTGCTTCGCGCGCTGGAGCGGATGGCTCGACGAATGGCGCGAGGCGGCCGAGTAGCGCCGCCATCGCCGCAGACGAGCATTGCTTGCCGACGCAACCAAGAAAAAAGGGCCGCGCACTTGCGTGGCGGCCCAAGTCTAGGGAGGAAACGCCCAAGGAGGGCAACGAAGGCTTGAGGTCATCGCCCCTTCGCAGTGCACAATGTAGATGTGCAGCGCAAAAACGCAAGAGGATTTGTCGGAATTCGTATGGGGTATGCGTGCTACGCAAGCCTTGGCGCGAAAACGGCGTTAATGCCTTGTTATACGGCAGGTCGCCGGCCTCACGCGGCCCGCGACAGCGCAGTTCCGATCTGGAATGCTGCACGGCACGGCGATCGGGGGAGACTGGTATATGAGTGTCGTTGATTTCGGTGCCTTCGTCGCGGAGCTCGCCACCGAATCGGGCAAGGCGATCCTCCCCTTCTTCCGGGCTCACCATACGACGGACGACAAGTCGCATGGCGGCGTGTTCGACCCTGTCACGGAGGGCGACCGGGCCGGCGAGGTCATCATGCGCCATCTGATCAAGCGCCAGTTTCCCGAGCACGGCGTGCTGGGCGAGGAGTTCGGCGCGGAAAACACGCAGGCCGAGTATGTCTGGGTGCTCGATCCGATCGACGGCACGCGCGCCTTCATCTCCGGCCTGCCGGTCTGGGGCACGCTGATCGGGCTGATGCGAAACGGCGTGCCGGTCTATGGCATTATGCACCAGCCTTTCACCGGCGAGCGCTTCTCGGGCGACGGCCGGCAGGCGCGCTATGAGGGGCCGATCGGGCCCCGCGCCCTACGGACCCGCGACGTGACCGACATCGCGGCGGCGACGCTGATGACGACGACGCCTGCGCTGTTCAGGGATGCGGAGGCGCAGGCCTATGCCCGGGTCGAGGCCCAGGTCCGGATGGCCCGCTATGGCTGCGACTGCTACGCCTACTGCATGCTGGCCGCCGGCCATGTCGATCTGGTGATCGAATCGGGGCTGAAGCCCTACGATATCGTCGCGCTGATCCCGATCATCGAGGGCGCGGGCGGCATCGTCACCTCATGGGACGGCGGCAGCGCCGCCGGAGGCGGGACGATCCTCGCCGCCGGCAACAAGGCGCTGCATCAGGCCGCGCTGCGGCTTCTCGCCGGCTGAAGCGCCGGGAGTATTGTCCTCGCCGGGCACGAAGGCGTCGAACGCCGCCCAGAAGCGGTTCCGGATCGCATCGCTCTCCATCAGGATCTCGTGGCGGGCCGTGGGCAGCACCAGCGCCTGCCCGGTCTTGAGGCGGGCGGCGAAGCGCTCGATCGCCGGCGTCGAGACGACCGGATCCTGGCCCGCCGCGATGATCAGCGTCGGCACGCGGACGTCCGTGGCGGCCGAAGGCGCGTTCAGCCGCGCCATGAGCTGGAAGGCGGCGCGGACCCAGCCGATCGTCGGGTCGCCGATCGAGAGATGGCGCGCATCGGCCGACAGCGCGCTGTTGCGGGCGTAGCGCACGGCGTCGCTGGTGAGGCGGTTGCCCTCGAAGGGTTTGGTCGCGATCGCGGTGTCGCCGCCGCCGGGCACGAAGCTTTTGCCGAGTCCGAGCCAGAACAGCAGGCTCGCCAGCCGGCGCGCGGCGTTTGGCTTCTCGACGATGGTCAGCCCCAGCATCGGCGCCAGCGCGACCAGCCGCGACACCGGCAGCGCATCGCGCCTGGCCGCGTCGAGGCAGACCGCCGCGCCCATCGAATGGGCCAGCGCGAAATGGGGCGCGGGCAGGGTTTCGCGCATCTGCGCCATGGCGAGCGCCAGATCGGCCTCGTAGTGCCTCAGCCAGCCGACATGGCCCTTCCGGCTGCGCCGGACGAAACGCTGCGAGCCGCCCTGGCCGCGCCAGTCGAAGGCCATGACGTGGAAACCGCGCCGCCGCAGGTCGGCGACCGTCTCGCCATAGCGCTCGATGAATTCGGCCCGGCCCTGCACCAGAACGACCGTGCCGCGCACCGGCCGCACCGTGGGACGCCAGCTGGCGAAGCGCAGCCGCGCGCCGTCGCGCGTCGTCGCGAACCAGACCTTGCCGTGCCCGGGCAGGGCATTGCCGGGATGGGCGAAGAGCTCGGCCTGCGCCAGGATCTGGGCGGGATTTGGAGCCATGTCGGGCTTTCGAATCGGCGCTCGCCCGGTGGCTGCGCCGCGCAGTTATGCCTGTCGAAAAGACCACTTGAAAAGCCGAAATCCGGCTCCCAACTGAATGTTCGCGCAGGCCGGACACCGGCTGTGCAGGACTGAAACGGGGTCCGCGCTCATGACGAGGCGGACTGGAACAACCTTGTCGCTTCTTAGGAGGACACCATGCGTCATTTCGATCTTTCCCCGCTCTATCGCTCGACCGTCGGCTTCGACCGGCTGTTCTCGCTGCTCGACCAGGCGACCGCCACCGACGCCGCGCCGAGCTACCCGCCCTACAATATCGAGCGCACGACCGAGAACGCCTACCGCATCACCATCGCGGTCGCAGGCTTCGGCGAGGCCGACCTTGCCATCGAGAGCAAGGAGAACACGCTCAGCGTGAAGGGCGAAAAGCAGGCCAACGACAACGGCGAGACGCGCGAGATCCTGCATCAGGGCATCGCCGCGCGCGCCTTCGAGCGTCGTTTCCAGCTCGCCGACTATGTCCAGGTGACCGGCGCCAGCCTCGAGAACGGGCTGCTCCATATCGACCTTGTGCGCGAGATTCCCGAGGCCAAGAAGCCGCGCCAGATCGCGATCGGCGGAAAGCCGGCCAAGGTGCTCGAGGCCAAGGTCGGCGCCGCCAAGGCCGCCTGAGGGTCTTCTGCACAATACGTTGAAACGAGAGCGGCCCCGGGAAACCGGGGCCGCTTTTCGTTGTCTGGGATAGGCCGAAGCCGGCCACCGCTCACTCCAGCGGCATCACCGGAACTGGCGGCGTCTCGGGCCGGGGCGTGGCGGTCGTCATGTCCTCGATCTGGACCGGCGGCAACTGCACCGGGGCGACCGTGATGGTCGGTTCGTCGACCTTCGCCAATGGCGGCTTGCGCTCGGGTTCGCTGGTGCCGCGCACATCCTGCGGATTGACCAAAGCGGGCTTGTCCCCTTCTGACGGGGCCGGAACGGCAGGGCTCGAGGGCACGATCGTCGCAGGCGCGCTCGCGGCGGCCGGCGGCTTCTCGATCGGTCTTTCGGGCTCGACCGGCCGGGCGGGCGCGGCCGGAGAGGGCGGCACGACGGTCGCCGGCGCGCTGGCCTGTCCGGGCGGCTTCAGCGCGGCGGGGCGCTCGGGCGGGCGCGGCACGATGCGCGGAGCGGGCCGTTCCTCCTCGCGCGGATCGACGCGGGCGACGCGGGGCTTCGCCTGCGGACGCTCGGGCGCCCGCAGAACGATGCGGTCGACCAGCGCGCCGCTGTAGCTGTCGAAGATCAGGCGCATGCGCGCGCCGTCGGCCCTGCGGCCATCGACGATGGTCGAGCCCCGGCTCCGCAGCGTGCGCTCGACCTCGACGAGGCCATAGTCGCGCGCCGCGACGCGGGCGACCCGCCGTGGCGGGCGCGGCGCCTCGTAATGGTCGCGATAGCCGTAACCGTAGCTGCGGCCATAGGCCGGGCCGTAGGAGCCATAGCTCTCGACCTCGTCATAGACATAGTATTGCGCGGCGGCAGGGCTGGCGGCCCCCAGCGCCCCGGCGAAGGCCAGGCCAATCAGCGCGCCGCGCGTCGGGCGTTTCGCGAGTTGCTCGCGAATCGAAACAGGGTGCATGTCGTCATCCTCAGGGTGACTGATCCGTTGGTTCAGTTTTCCTTAGGGATTGCGGCGCGCGTGGGGCGCAAATCGGGGCGGATTGGGCGTGCTATCGGTTGAGGATGGCCGCCAGCCGGTCCACCGCCTCGGCCTGCGTCGTAAACGACATCACGAAACGGCCGACGATCTCGCCCCCGGCAAGCGGCCCATCGGGGGGAAGCGCCGTGTCGGACCAGGCGATGTAGCCGACGCCGGCCTGCGCCAGCCTTGCCTGCAACGGCTCCGACAACACCAGAAACACTTCATTGGCCTGGCACGGCCAGGCGAGGCGAACCATGTCCTGGCCGGCGATGGCCTCTGTCAGCCTTTGCGCCATCGCATTGGCGTGGCGGGCCAGTTCCAGCCAGTGGCCGCCACCGAGCAGGCCCTCGAACTGCGCGCCGATCAGCCGGCCCTTGGACAGAGTGTGGCCGGCGCGCTTGCGCCGCCATTTCATCTCGCCGGCCTGTCCGGGATCGAAGAAGATCACGGCTTCCGCCGCCCATGCGCCGTTCTTGGTGCCCCCAAAGGAGAGCACGTCGACGCCGGCCTTCCAGGTGATCTCGGCCGGCGCGCAGCCGAGCGTGACGAGCGCGTTGGCGAAGCGCGCGCCGTCCATGTGCAGGCTCAGGCCGCGCGGCGCCGCCACGTCCTTCAGCGCCCGGACCTCGGTCGGCGTATAGATCATCCCGCATTCGGTCGCCTGCGTGATCGACAGCGCCTGCGGCTGGACCTGATGCAGCGCGCCCTCGCGGAACCGGGCGAGAACCTGCGTGACCGCTTCAGGCGCGATCTTGTTGCCGGTTCCCCGCAGACCGATCAGCTTGGCTCCGTCGCTGAAGAATTCCGGCGCGCCGCACTCGTCGTCGGCGACATGGCTTTCCTCATGGGTGATCACCGCCCCCCATGGCCGCGTGATGCTGGCCAGCGCCAGCGCATTGGCCGCCGTTCCGCTGGTCACCAGAAAGACCGCGACCTCGCGCTCGAATATCTCGCCGAAGCGCGCCTCGACCCGTTTCGTCCAGGGGTCGGTTCCGTAGGCCGAGGCCGCGCCGTCGTTTGCGGCGGCGATGGCCGCCATCACCGGCGCGCTCGCGCCGGCCGTGTTGTCGCTGATGAAGTTCATGGACGGAAGCGATAGCGGGCGGCGGCTGCCGCGCCAAGCGCCTCAGCGCAGGACAGCCCCGCCCAGCAGGACGAGCGCGGCGAGCAGGATCACCGTGAAGGTCGCCGCCATGCCGAAGACGCGGAAGCGGAAATCCTCGCTCGGATTCGAGACGCCCCAGGCATGGGCCGCCCGCCCAACGAACAGAGCAAGGCAGAGCGCGTGGATCAGGAGGGCGGGCGCGCCGCGCAATTCGGCGAGCGCCAGCAGCAGGAGCGCGAAGGGGGCATATTCGGCGAAATTGGCATGGACGCGCATGCGTCGCTCCAGCCCCGCATCGCCGCCTGCGCCGATCGCGACCTTGCCGCTGCGCCTCGCGCCGATCACGCGCAGCGACAGGGCGACGAAAAGCAGGGCAAGCAGCGCGGCATAGACAGGGACGATGGCGATCGGCATCTGGATTTGCTCCCGTTGACGGCCCTGAGCTAGGTCGGGCCTTGGCCGGCGACCAGAGGCAGGTGGCAAGATGAATGCGCGCGACCGGCCGCGCGATGCGTGAAATGTCGCAAAGCGCCGCGGCTTCGCAATTTCATTCCAAAAATGGGTAAAATCGCCTCTTGTGCCCAGATTGGAATTCTGGCAAATTCGTCGCAATAGGACAGTGTTACTGTCCCATTTTTCAACGCGTCGGTTGCAAGGCTCCAAGCCTGCGCCGGACGCTTGCAACGGAGCGGACGGATGACGAGGGGGACGGCCGACAACGCCAAAACCTGTCGTAAGCGCGCCGCCCGCAAAGCGGCGGCCTAAGGCAGGCGCGACGGGGCGACGAGCCCGAGGCGCCTGCGGAAGACGCGGGCGCACTCCAGACAGCGCAAGCCACCTTCCGAACCGAAGACGACGCGGCCGGGTTGGCCTCATCCTTGCTGTCGATCCCGCCGGGGCTCGATGGCGAGCGGGCCCGACGCCAGACGAAGTGGACTCTAAGGCCTGTGTCGGCGGAAACTGACGCCAGGCCTGCAAGCGGGGTTTGACGATGAGCGAGATCAGCAAGGCGAGCGTGGCGGCCGCGGCGGCGGCTTTTCCGGCGGTGCGCGATCCGGCGATGCCGGAGCGGCAGGGCCTCTACGACCCGTCCTACGAGAAGGATTCCTGCGGCGTCGGCTTCATCGCCGACATGAAGAACCGCAAGACTCACGCCATCGTCGCCCAAGGCCTGCAGATCCTGCATAATCTCGACCATCGCGGCGCGGTCGGGGCCGATCCCAAGCTCGGCGACGGCTGCGGCATCCTCACCCAGATCCCGCACCGCTTCTTCGTCGAGGAATGCGCGAAGATCGGCATCACGCTGCCGGAGCCCGGCGACTACGCCATCGGCCAGTTCTTCATGCCGCAGGACGCCGAGGCGCGCGCCGTCTGCGAGGACATCGTCGCCCAGACGATCGAGGAGGAGGGCCAAATCTTCCTCGGCTGGCGCGACGTGCCGGTCGATTCGTCGGATCTCGGCGAGGCGGTGCGCGAGAGCGAGCCGCGCCATCGCCAGCTCTTCATCGGGCGCGGTCCCGGCGTCACCGACGCCGACGATTTCGAGCGCAAGGTCTTCGTGCTGCGGAAGTCGGTCTCCAACAAGGTCTACAAGCAGCAGGACCGCGCCACCGCGACCTATTACCCGGTCTCGATGTCGGCGCGCACCATCGTCTACAAGGGCATGGTGCTGGTCACGCAGCTCGGCTCCTATTTCAAGGACCTGACCGACGAGCGCTTCGAGAGCGCAATCGCGCTCGTCCACCAGCGCTTCGCCACCAACACCTTCCCGTCCTGGCGGCTGGCCCATCCCTACCGGATGGTCGCCCATAACGGCGAGATCAACACGCTGCGCGGCAACGTCAACTGGATGGCGGCGCGGCAGGCCTCGGTCGATTCCGAGCTGTTCGGGGCCGACATCTCCAAGCTCTGGCCGATATCCTATGAGGGCCAGTCCGACACCGCCTGCTTCGACAACGCGCTCGAATTCCTCGTGCAGGGCGGCTACTCGCTGGCCCATGCCATGATGATGCTGGTGCCCGAGGCCTGGAACGGCAACCCGCTGATGGACGAGGAGCGGCGCGCCTTCTACGAGTATCACGCGGCGCTGATGGAGCCCTGGGACGGGCCGGCCGCGATCGCCTTCACCGATGGCCGCCAGATCGGGGCTACGCTCGACCGCAACGGCCTGCGTCCGGCGCGCTATCTCGTCACCGATGACGGCATCGTCGTCTTGGCGTCCGAGTTCGGCGTGCTGCCGATCCCGGAGGAGAAGATCGTCCAGAAATGGCGGCTCCAGCCCGGAAAGATGCTGCTGATCGACCTCGACCAGGGCCGCATCATCTCCGACGACGAGATCAAGACGAGCCTGTGCCTCGCCAACCCCTACAAGGACTGGCTGAAGCGCACCCAGATCGTGCTGGAGGAACTGCCGCCGGTCGAGGCGCGCGCGCAGCGCACCGACGTGCCGCTGCTCGATCGCCAGCAGGCCTTCGGCTACACCCAGGAAGACACCAAGATCCTGATGGCGCCGATGGCGGTGACCGGCCAGGAGGCCGTCGGCTCGATGGGCACCGACACGCCGATCTCGGCGCTGTCGTCGAAGTCGAAGCTGCTCTACACCTATTTCAAGCAGAACTTCGCGCAGGTCACCAATCCGCCGATCGACCCGATCCGCGAGGAGCTGGTGATGAGCCTGCTCTCCTTCATCGGGCCGCGGCCGAACATCCTCGATCTGGAAGGCACCTCGCGGCGCAAGCGGCTGGAGGTGCGCCAGCCGATCCTGACCAATGACGATCTCGAGAAAATCCGCTGCATCGGCCATTACGAGGATCGCTTCGACACCAAGACGGTCGATGTCACCTATCCGGCGCGCGAGGGCGCGGCCGGCATGGAGGGCGCGATCGCGCGGCTCTGCGAGCGCGCCGAAGCGGCCGTCCATGGCGGCTACAACATCATCATCCTGTCGGATCGGCAGGTCTCGGCCGAGCGCATTCCGATCCCGGCGCTTCTGGCGACGGCCGCCGTGCATCATCACCTGATCCGCAAGGGCCTGCGTACCTCGGTCGGCCTTGTCGTGGAATCCGGCGAGCCGCGCGAGATCCATCATTTCGCCTGCCTCGCCGGCTTCGGCGCCGAGGCGATCAATCCCTATCTCGCCTTCGAGACGCTGGAGGCGCTCTACGAGGCCGGCGAGTTCCCCAAGGAGGTTGATCGCTACGAGACGGTGAAGCGCTTCATCAAGTCGGTCGGCAAGGGCATGCTCAAGGTCATGTCCAAGATGGGCATCTCGACCTACCAGTCCTATTGCGGCGCGCAGATTTTCGACGCCGTCGGGCTTCGCAGCGACCTGATCGAGACCTATTTCACCGGCACGATTTCCTCGATCGAGGGCGTGGGTCTTGCCGAAATCGCCGAGGAATCGGTGCGCCGCCATCGCGACGCCTTCGGCGACTCGCCGATCTATCGCGACTCGCTCGATATCGGCGGCGAATACGCTTTCCGCCTGCGCGGCGAAGACCATGCCTGGACGCCGGAGAACATCGCGCTACTGCAGCATGCGGTGCGCGGCAACGCCAGGGACAAGTTCAAGGCCTATTCCGACCTCGTCAACGACCAGTCCTCGCGCTTCTCGACCATTCGCGGCCTGTTCTCGATCAAGGACGCGGACGGCATCGGCCGCAAGGCCATTCCGCTCGATCAGGTCGAGTCCGCCGTCGATATCGTCAAGCGCTTCTCGACCGGCGCGATGTCCTTCGGCTCGATCAGCCATGAGGCGCATTCGACGCTCGCCATCGCGATGAACCAGATCGGCGGCAAGTCGAACACCGGCGAGGGCGGCGAGGAGCCCGAGCGCTTCGTCCCGATGGCCGACGGCCGCTCGATGCGCTCGGCGATCAAGCAGGTGGCGTCGGGGCGCTTCGGCGTCACGACCGAATACCTCGTCAACTCGGCGATGATGCAGATCAAGATCTCGCAAGGCGCCAAGCCTGGCGAGGGCGGGCAGTTGCCCGGCCACAAGGTCGATGCCCGCATCGCCAAGGTCCGGCACTCGACGCCGGGCGTCGGTCTGATCTCGCCGCCGCCGCATCACGACATCTATTCGATCGAGGACATCGCCCAGCTCATCTTCGACCTGAAGAACGTGAATCCCGCCGCCGACGTCTCGGTCAAGCTGGTCTCCGAGCTTGGGGTCGGCACGGTCGCGGCAGGCGTCGCCAAGGCGCGCGCCGACCACATCACCATCTCGGGTTACGAGGGCGGCACCGGCGCATCACCCCTGACCTCGATCAAGCATGCCGGCTCGCCCTGGGAGATCGGGCTCGCCGAGACGCACCAGATTTTGGTGATGAACAAGCTGCGCGGCCGCATCGCGCTTCAGGTCGATGGGGGCCTGCGGACCGGGCGCGACATCGTCATCGGCGCGCTGCTCGGGGCCGACGAGTTCGGCTTCGCGACCGCGCCGCTGATCGCGGCCGGCTGCATCATGATGAGGAAGTGCCATCTCAACACCTGCCCGGTCGGGGTCGCGACGCAGGATCCGGTGCTCCGCAAGCGCTTCAAGGGCCAGCCCGAGCACGTCATCAACTTCTTCTTCTTCCTCGCCGAGGATGTGCGCGAGATCATGGCCTCGCTCGGCGTCGCCAATTTCGACGATCTCGTCGGCCGCTCCGACTGGCTCGACAAGAAGCAGGCGATCGAACACTGGAAAGCCAAGGGGCTCGACTTCGCCCGCATCTTCCACAAGCCGGAGATGGGCCCCGACGTCGCGATCCGCCATGTCGAGCTGCAGCAGCACCCGATCGACTCGGTGCTCGACCGGACGCTGATCGCGCAGTCGCAAGCTGCGCTGGAGCGGGGCGAGACCGTCGTCATCGAGAGCCCGATCAACAATGTCGACCGTTCCACCGGCGCGATGCTGTCGGGCCAGGTCGCCAAGCGTCATGGCTATGCCGGCCTGCCCGAGGACACCATCACGGTGAAGCTCACCGGCACCGCCGGTCAGAGTTTCGGCGCATGGGTGACCAATGGCGTGACGCTCGATCTCACCGGTCAGGCCAACGACTATGTCGGCAAGGGCCTCTCGGGCGGCAAGCTGATCATCAAGCCCTCGCCCGAGGCGAAGGCCGCGGCCCATCAGTCGATCATCGTCGGCAACACGGTGCTCTACGGCGCGATTTCCGGGGAGTGCTATTTCCGCGGCGTCGCCGGCGAGCGCTTCGCGGTGCGTAACTCCGGCGCGATCGCGGTGGTCGAGGGCACCGGCGACCATGGCTGCGAATACATGACCGGCGGCGTCGTCGTCGTGCTCGGCCAGACCGGCCGGAACTTCGCGGCCGGCATGTCGGGCGGCATCGCCTATGTGCTCGACGAGGACAAGAGCTTCGCCAGGCGCTGCAACCTGTCGATGGTCGATCTCGAGCCCGTGCCGGAGGAGGAGGAGCTGACGCAGCGCCTCTACCATCATGGCGGCGACATGGAGACCAAGGGCCGCATCGACGTGATGGCCAACATGTCGGGCTATGACGCCGAGCGGCTGCACCAGCTCATCGCCGACCATCATGAGTATACCGGCTCGGAGCGGGCCAGGGAGATCCTCGACAACTGGGCCGACTACCTGCCCAAATTCGTCAAGGTGATGCCGGTCGAGTATCGGCGCGCGCTTCAGGAAATCGAGCAGGCGCAGGCCGGCATGTCGGTGGCGGCGGAGTAATTCGGATGGGCAAGGTAACCGGCTTCCTCGAGATCGACCGGCGCGACCGGAAGTATCTCCCGGCATCGGACAGGATCAGGAACTACAAGGAGTTCGTGATCCCGCTCGGGCCGGAGGCGACGCGCGACCAGGCGGCGCGCTGCATGAATTGCGGCATTCCGTATTGTCATAACGGCTGCCCGGTGAACAATCAGATCCCGGACTGGAACGACCTCGTCTACAACGACAAGTGGCGCGAGGCGCTGGCCAACCTGCACTCGACCAACAACTTCCCCGAATTCACCGGCCGTGTCTGCCCCGCGCCCTGCGAGGCGTCCTGCACGCTGAACCTCGAGGACACGCCGGTCACGATCAAGTCGATCGAATGCGCCATCGTCGACAAGGGCTGGGCCGAGGGCTGGATCCATCCCGAGCCGCCCAAGGCGAAGACCGGGAAGTCGATCGGCATCATCGGCTCCGGCCCCGCAGGCCTCGCCGCCGCGCAGCAGCTCGCGCGCGCCGGTCACGAGGTCCATGTCTATGAGCGCCAGAACCGCGCCGGCGGCCTGCTGCGCTACGGCATCCCCGACTTCAAGATGGAGAAGGCGCAGGTCGAGCGCCGCGTCCGCCAGATGGAGGCCGAGGGCGTCGTCTTCCATTACGGCGTCAATGTCGGCGTCGACATTGAGCCGTCCGAGCTTCTCGACAGGCACGACGCCATCGGCCTGACCGGCGGCGCAGAGAAGCCGCGCGATCTCCCGATCGAGGGCCGCGATCTCGCCGGCATCGAATTCGCCATGAATTTCCTGCCGCAGCAGAACCGGCGCAATGGCGGCGAGCCTGCCACGCTTGCCAACTCGCAGCCCATCCTGGCCGGCGGCAAGCATGTCGTCGTCATCGGCGGCGGCGACACTGGCTCCGATTGCATCGGCACCTCGGTGCGCCAGGGCGCGCTCTCGGTGACGCAGATCGAGATCATGCCCGAGCCGCCCGCCAGGGAGAACAAGCAGCTCACCTGGCCGAACTGGCCGCTGAAGCTCAGAACCTCGTCGAGCCATGAGGAGGGCGCCGAGCGCGACTTCGCCATCGGCACGGTCAAGTTCACCGGCGAGAACGGCCATGTCCGCAAGCTGCGCTGCGCCAAGGTCGACGGCTCGTTCAAGCCGATCGCGGGCACCGAGTTCGACCTCAAGGCCGATCTCGTGCTGCTCGCCATGGGCTTCGTCTCGCCCGTGCATGAGGGGCTGATCGAAAAACTCGGCGTCAAGCTCGACGGGCGCGGCAATGTCGAGGCCAACCAGCTCGCCTACAAGACCACGGTCGAGAAGGTGTTCGCCGCCGGCGACATGCGGCGCGGACAGTCGCTCGTCGTCTGGGCGATCCGCGAGGGCCGCCAGATGGCGCACGCGATCGACAAGCACCTCATGGGCGAGACCATCCTGCCGCGCTGAGGCCGTCCCGAACGCTACTCCGGAGGCCGTCTGACGCGGCGGTCTCCGCTTCCGGTGCTCACGGACATGACGTCCGCTGCGCTCCGGTTCTCGACCGCCACGCCAGCCGACTCACCGGAGCGCGTTCGCGATGGCCTCAGGACCGGCGGCGACCGGTCATCCGGCCGCCCTCTACGACGCCTTCGCCACCGCCTGCTTGAGCCGCGCCAGCGCTTCCGCCCCGCCGGCCTTCAGCGGGGGATCGGAGGCGGCCGCGTCCTTCTCCAGCGCCGCCGTCAGGCCTGAGACCGTGGGCTCGGCCCCGGCCGCGACCAGCCGCAGCACGGCGTTGGCCATGACGTTGGGCCAGTAGGCGGCCGCGCCTTTGGCGAGCCCCTTGGCCTTGCGCCCCTCGAATTCCTGCGCGAGCTGCTCGGGCGTCTTCATCGCCATGGCGGTCTTTTCTCCTGATGGACCTGTGGCCGCCCTCCTATCACGGAAGGCGGCGGCGTCGATGGGGGCTTTGCATCATTGCCCGGTCGAGACGGCCGCCACCCGGCGCTGCGCCTCGCGCAGGGCGTCCTCGGCGCTCGCGCCGCCGGCGCGCAACTGCATGCCGATCTGCAGGGTCGCGCGCCCGGTCTCGTCGAGCAGATCCCAGATCAGGTGACGCGCGCAGGCGACGGGATCGGGGCCGAGGCAGGCGCTGCCGCGGCGGCAGGGCTTTCGCGGGCAGAACCGCCAGGTCTCGAGCTGGTCGGAGATCATGCGGCTTTGCCGAGCCCGGCGCGCGAGGTTCTCGGCCTGCCATTTCGCCTGTTCGGGCGTCATGATGGAATCCTCCATTCCGGGTGCGCCGACCGCCGGCCGGACGCGCGTTTCATCGCCCGGCCGCGCGAAGGCGCGCCGGATGGTCGCGAGGGGCAGCGGAGCGCCGCGAGGCGCGTTGGCATCGGACCGCAACCATTAGCCAGGTCGCGGCGCGGGCAGGTTGAGCCACTGCCCGCGCGCCCCGTGGCGCTCCGCTCGTCGGCGTTCTTTAGTCTCCGGGCCGCGCTTATCGGGCCTGTGGCCAGCCTTCGCCGCGAGCCCTTTCGACGCCAGTTCGGCTCATCGCCTCGTCGCGTCTACTCAGGCATGGGACGAAGGCGTGATGCCGCCGACCGTTCCAGCGAGCTCCTCGCACAGGGGTCGTAATGCCCCCAGGGCGGTGCCCCGAAGCCTCCCGGGACCGGGGTGCAAACCCGGCCGCAGGCGCCGCCCCCATCCCGGTCGCCAGCATGCCTCCGGACGGCCGCCCCTCGGGGATGAGGTGGGTGGAGTATAGGGGTGGTGCGTAGGGGCGGGGATTGGTTTGTTTTGCGTCCCCGCGGTCGTGTCCCTGATGATGGTGTAGCTTCTCGGAGCCACCTCGATGCCGGTTTTGGCCGGGCTGGTCAGGCCGCCACGGCTGGCAGGCTGACGATGGGATCATCGCTGATCGGCGCGATGCTTTCCA